>Ga0209013_10000808_pt1 | contig 28666 bp, 8 predicted proteins | sample Cruoilmetagenom2_FD_187291 | JGI IMG/M metagenome (GOLD analysis project Ga0209013, IMG submission 187291) | Oil polluted marine microbial communities from Coal Oil Point, Santa Barbara, California, USA - Sample 2 (SPAdes) (version 2) | ecosystem: Environmental > Aquatic > Marine > Oil seeps ...
AGTCGGTGAACCCTGGCCGCCAGTTCTCCATAGCTTACCGTCCGCTCCCCGAAAACTACCGCAACGGCATCCGGCCTCCGCGTAGCCTGCGCCTCGAACAACCGCGGCAACGTCTCCGGCGAAAACATCCGTTCGGTCCGGTTCCAGTCCACGAGCTGCTGCTTCCGCTCCTCCCCGGTCATCATCGGCAACGCCCACAAGGGACGCTCCGGCTCATCCACCACTGCCTCCGCCAGAGCCAGATAGTGATTTCCCAGACGCTCGATAGTCTCGGCCCTAAACAAGTCGGCATTGTAAGAGAAGACCAAACTTATCCGCTCCTGTACCTCGTGCAACGCCAGCGCCAGGTCAAGCTGAACCTGTCCCTCTTGGCCCGAAACTTCGCCCACACCAAGGTTGAAGCCAAGTTCGATGGCCTCGTCACTGGATGGGGGAATGATCAGTTTATTGAACAGTACCTGAAACAGTGGGTTACGACTCAGGTCGCGCTGGGGCTGTAGTTCATCCACCAATGTCTGGAAGGGGAGGTTCTGATGAGCATAGGCGCCCTGTGTAACCTCCCGCACCCGTACCAGCAAATCACTGAAGCCCAGCTCTCCGGATAGCTCGGTCCGCAATACCAGGCTATTGAGAAACAACCCATGGACATTCTCAATCTCCGGACGTTCGCGACCGGCGATGGGAGTACCAACCACAATATCTTCCTGCCCGGTATAGCGATATAACAAGGTCACAAATACCGCCAACAGAGTCATAAACGTGGAAGTCTGGTGCTCCCGGCTTAATGCGCGAATCCGGTCGGCCAACGTATCGGGAAAATCGATCCCCAATGCGAACCCATCGAAGGTTTGTATCGCCGGGCGCGGAAAATCGGTGGGCAGATTCAGGGCCGACATTCCCGCCAACCGCCGTCGCCAGTAATCAAGCTGCTCGTCAAGTATTTTGCCTTGCAGCCAACGGCGCTGCCATACGCTGTAGTCGGCGTATTGTAGCGGCAGGACCGGCAACTGAGGCTTCCGGCCTTCTGCAAAGGCCAGACACGATTCACGCAACTCCCGAGTCAGATGACTCAGGGACCAACCATCGGTGGCGATATGGTGGATAGTGAGGAGCAACCCTACCAGGCCGTCACGCAACTGAAAGAGCAAACAACGCCATACCAGGCCCTGATCCAGGTCAAAGGGAACCAGAACGCTCTGACGTGCTCGATGTCTTATCTCCTCGCGCATCTCAGCATCGGTTCGATCGCTGAGATCAATCACTGTCATGGCTACCGGTTGCGGGGCATCGATACGTTGTACCGGCCCCTCCCGGCCCATGGCATAGGTAGTTCGCAAGATCTCGTGACGGCGTACGACGGCGTTCCAGGCCTGCTCCGCAAATTCCGGTTCAGTCCTCAACAAGATGGTCGTCTGCAGATTATAGATGCTCTCCTGGGGGTCCATCTGGTGGAGAAACCACATGCGCTGCTGGTCGAACGACAGGATCAGATCAGTATCGCGTGAAACAGCGACAAGCGATGGAATATTTTTACTTGAGTTAGTGCGTTCTGCGCTACGAAGAAACTCCAGTAATTCGGCCTTGCGCAGGCCCAGCTCTTCCTTTTCAATACTGGACAAGCCTCCTTTGGGCGCACTGACTTGCAGACGATCTCCCTCTTCAAGCCGGATCCTGATGTCCCTGGCTTTCAGGTCCAGCAACAGGCGTTCTATGGGCGTCCGCTTCATAGATCAAACTCGTCACGTTCAACAGTAGAACCGGTAGCTGATGACTCTGCAGCATGCCCGGTAACGCTGTTCAATGCATCCACATAAGTGGCCAACGATTCGACACTACCAAGCTCGAGAAACTTGTCGATGCTTATTTCAACATTCAGGCGTTCGCGTAAAAGTGAAACCACCTGAATAGCCATAAGCGAATGCCCGCCAAGTTCAAAAAAGTTATCATGAATACCCAGCTCACTGATTTTGAATATCTCCTGCCAGATTGAAACAATATTTTTTTCAGTTTCTGTTCGCGCTTCTGTAAACGGGACCCGCAATGTGGGTCGGGCGTGACCGGAAGAATCAGCCGACTTTACTTCTGATTTTTCAGGTAGCGCCTGTGGGTTGATCCACTGTTGGATTCGCGACTCGAGATTGCCTGTCGATATCACGACCTGCGGCATCACGCCCATCCTCAATACCCGGTCGAATACTGCTGCGCCTTCTTCAGCATTCATCGCCAGTGCAGCCAGGCCTGTTAAAACATCTGTTGAACCGGTTTCCTGCAGACGCCAGGCATCCCAGTTCATGCTCAACCAGTAATCATGTCCTTGCTGGTGTTGTTGCTGTACAAAACTGTCCATAAATTGATTGGCTGCCGCGTAGCATGCCATGCCGAGCCCGCCCAGCAGCGCCGCCAGGGATGACATTGCTATAATAAAATCCGGTTGGCGGGAGGCGAACAGTTCATCAAGTACCAGCGTGCCGTTTATTTTGGCATGAAACTGCTGTTCGCAGTCCTGTTGCTGCAACCGGGTCAACGGCGCGAAGGAAGAACCACGGACAATGCCGGCAGCATGAATTACGCCGTGTATTTTTCCAAAGCGCTGTTCGGCCTGTTCGAGCACCACCTGCATTCGGTCGCTGTCTGCCGCATCGGCTGCAGCTACCATGACCTCTGCACCAGCACCCTCCAGTTTCAACAAGCGGTTTATCGTGACGCAGGTTTTATCTGTCTCCTGGTGTTCGGCGAGCCATTGATCCCACCGCTCACGTTCTGGTATTTCTGAGCGAACTGTAAGAACCAGGCGCGCTGATAGCGTTTTTGCAAGATATTCCGCCAATACCAATCCCAAACCACCCAGTCCTCCGGTGATTAGATAGACGCCCTGCTCACGCAGACGCGCGGGTATCGATTGTTCACTACCGCACTCAAATGGTCTGTAATCTTGTAGCCATCTTTTTCCTCGTCGGTAGGCCACTACGGTTTGTTGATCGCCGGCCAGGCATTCCTGCACTATGCGCTCCAGCGTCTGTTGTTGTCGCTCAGCGGCTGTTTCGATATCAATACAGCAGCAGGAAACGCCCTGTAGCTCCTGTGGAATCACCTTGCACAGTGCAAGTACTGGCGCTTTTGCGGAGCACAGGTGCTCGTCACCGATCACAGAGTGAACACCGTTGTGCACCATATAAATAGCGGTTTGTTTTGACGGTGCGCGAGAAGCCAGCGCCTGCGCGAGATAGAGCAGACTGTAATAACCGCGCTGTAAATTCTGTTGCAAAGTAACTTCATCTCCAATACCCCAGAGATGCACTATGCGTGTCAGTTGAGTTTGTTCTGCCGCTATCGATTCCAGTAATAAGCGGTAATCATCGGCGTTGGCCGGATCGATTGTATATTCGTGATTGCCATCGTTGATGAAACCTGTACCTTCCCTCACCTTGACGACCGCTTCACCATTTTGACCGATCAACGTTGCCAGCTGTTCGCTGATACCGCCAGGCTCCATGAACACCAGCCATCGTGCATCGGCAGTATTTTTTTGATCATTGCTGTCAGCTCTTGCCGGCAATGATGAACGCCACGCGGGCGCATAACACCACTGTTGAATGTCCGGGTTTTTACCGGAAGCTTCTGTTACTTGCCCGGTGGAATGCTGCTGGCCGCGCTCGACCCAGTATTTCTTTCGTTCAAATGGATAGGATGACAGTGGAATTCGGTGGCGCCGCTTCCCCGCGTGAAATCCGGCCCAGTCCGGTCGGATACCGGCTAGCCATGACTGGCCAAGCGTACCCAAAATAAACGCACAATCATCCTGCTGCTGGCGTGGGTGGCGAACCGAAGGCAACACCACTGTATCGCTTCCACATGCCGGGTTCTGCCTGACCAGATTTACCAGCGTATTGCCAGGTCCGGCTTCAAGATACCATCTGCCCTGTTCCTGCAGCAGTCGTTCAATACCTGCAGAAAATTGCACGGTACTTCGCAGGTGGCTGGCCCAGTAAGCCGGGTCCGTTGCCTGTTTCTCGTTGATCCAGTCACCGCTGACATTGGAAATCAGCGGTATGGTCGGTGGCGACATTGGAACCTGGCCTACAAGTTTCTCCAGTTCATCTGCCGCAGGCTGCATCATCGCCGAGTGGAAGGCATGAGAAGTGTGCAGACGGCTGACCGTATGGCCATTTTCAGTCATTCGTTGGGCGAAACTTTCTACCTGGGATTCAGGTCCGGACACGACACATATCGAGGGTGCATTGACGACAGCTACAGAGAGTTCTTCGCTCAGCAAGGGTTCAATCTCCTCTGCTGCCAATGTCACGCTCAGCATGGCCCCACCCGGCTGAGCCTGCATCAGGCGCCCGCGGTCGGCCACCAGCTTCAGTGCATCCTCAAGCGTGAAAACACCGGCCAGACAAGCCGCCACGTATTCACCGATGCTGTGCCCAATCATCGCGGACGGCTGCAATCCCCAGCTCATCCAGAGTTTAGCCAGCGCATACTCGACCACGAACAAAGCTGGTTGCGTATAACGGGTTTCGGTCAGGCGTTCAGCCGCGGCCTCTTCATCTACTTGTTGCGGATATAGTAGTTCGAGTAGATTTAGACCAAGATGTGGTTGCAGCAAGCGGCAGCAATCGAGCACCGTTTCTTGAAATACAGGATATTGCTGATAGAGATCACGCATCATGTTCGGGTACTGGCTACCCTGGCCGCTGAACATGAAAACACACTGCCGTTCCCGGGCTTCACCGACACCTGATTGCAACCTCTGCGTGTTCCGTTGTTCAAATACCGATATAGCATCGTTACGATCATGACACACAAGCATGCGCCGGTGATCGAACATCCTGCGACCGACCTGCAGAGTGTAGGCCACATCCGACAGCCGTTGTTTCGGATGCTCACGCAGGTGAGCAGCCAGGTTGGCGGTGGCTGTATCGAGCGCCGCTTCGGTTCGCGCTGAAATCAGCAACAGCTGGTATTCATCCTTTTCTTCTGGTTCATCAAGAACAGGGGCTTCCTCTATTACGACATGCGCATTGGTCCCGCCTATACCAAAGGAGCTGACCCCGGCACGACGAGGCGCATTATCTGTCGTTTGCCAGTCACACAAGTCGGTATTGACGTAGAACGGGCTGTTATCGAAATCGATTTTAGGATTGGGTTTATTGTAATTCAGGCTTGGAGGTATTTGCGTGTGTTGTAAAGACAGTACTGTCTTGATCAGGCCCGTAACACCGGCTGCTGCATCGAGGTGACCTATATTTGTCTTTACCGAACCGATTGCACAATAGCCAACCCTATTGGTAGATTCCTGAAAAGCCCGGGTCAATGCAGCAATCTCGATCGGGTCGCCAAGCGTAGTTCCGGTTCCATGGCATTCGACATATGAGATTGAATCAGCCTCGACATCTGCAAGCGCGAGTGCCATGGCAATCACCTCTGCCTGCCCACTAACACTTGGAGCCGAGTAGCCTACTTTATTTGAGCCGTCATTGTTGACTGAAAAACCTTTGATGACTGCGTTGATATCGTCACCATCCGCAAGTGCATCCTCCAGTCGTTTCAGCACGACGACACCAACTCCGGCACCAGATACAGTACCACTTGCGTCAGCATCGAAAGCCCGGCAGTGACCGTCACTGGAGGCTATACTGCCTTCTCTGTGCATGTAACCGGATTTATGCGGTGTTGATATGGAAACGCCGCCAGACAATGCAATGTCACAGCGATAATCAAGCAAGCTCTGGCATGCTTCGCAGATGGCGACCAGAGACGTCGAACACGCGGTCTGTATGTCGATGCTGGGCCCCTTCAGATTCATTTTGTATGAAAGACGGGTAGCAATAAAATCCTTGTCATAGGCAAACAGCTTTCCCGAACCTCGGTAAGGATAGAGGTTATTGAGAAAATAACTATTCATACTTGTGCCGGCATAAACACCAATCAAACCATCATAGGTGTCAGCGTCATAGCCTGCATTTTCAAGTGCACTCCAGCTGGATTCCAGAAATATGCGTTGCTGTGGATCCATGAATTCGGCTTCTGCCGGTGAATAACCAAAGAATTCAGCATCAAACATATCAGGATTATCGAGTATGCCTTTCGCTTTTATGTATTGAGAATCAACAAGGTCCGCCTGCTCGACTCCCGCCTTCAGCAACTCTTCATCTGTGAAGAATGAAATGGATTCAACGCCGTCCCTAATATTTTGCCAGAACTGCCCTACGCTATCGGCACCTGGAAACCTTCCACTCAATCCAATAACGGCGATGGAATTTTCAACATTATCTACGCGACTATCTTCCATTTCGGATTTTTCTCGTTGATTCTCTCAAGCGCATGTGTCGTTGCTGTGACTGCTTACGGCGCTCGACAGCTGATTTCTGTTTTTGAGCACGCCTGCTCGCATCAGTTAAAGAAGCCTGTTTTTCTGCCCCTTGGCTGAGATGCCTGGCCAGAGCATATATGGTTGGATGCTCGAACAACTGCACAATAGGCACATCTGTTTCAAACTCCTCGCGAATCTTGTTATGTAGATGAAGGATCAGAAGCGAATGGCCACCCAGATCGAAAAAGTTGTCATGTATGCCTATTTTTTCAACCTTTAAAACCTCCTCCCAAATCAAGGCGACCTTCTGTTCTGTAACGTCTCCTGGTGCAGCGTATATGGCTTCAAGCTGGCGCTCAGCTTCAGGTGCCGGCAATAAATCTCGATCAATCTTATGATTTGGACTCATCGGCAACCGTTCAAGCAGCACAAAAGCTGATGGAATCATGTATTCAGGCAATTCATCCTGTAGATATCGCCGCAACTCAACAGGCGTAGGCGAAAATTCGGTAACAGCAACATAATATGCTATGAGACGTTTATCACCGGGGTTGTCATCCCGCAGGATAACCACGCTTTCCCTCACACCTTGATGCTGTGACAGTAGCGTTTCTATCTCCCCTGTCTCTACCCTGAAGCCTCGGATCTTTACTTGATGATCAATACGACCAAGGTACTGAATTCTTCCGTCAGGCAGGTATCTGGCCAAATCTCCTGTTTTATACAAACGTGCTTCCGGATTACTATCAAAGGGATTAGTGATAAATGTGTCGTGGGTCAACTCCGGGTGATTTAGATAACCGCGAGCAAGACCCGCACCAGCGATGTGAATTTCACCAGGTATACCTGTTGGCACAGGCTGCCGATGTTTATCAAGCAGATAAGCTTGCACATTGCTAACGGGGCGGCCAATCGGCAACTCGTTCAACAAAGCATCTTCTGATGACAAATCGCACATAGTTGCTACGATGGTTGCCTCGGTCGGGCCATAGGTGTTTACCAGCCGTATATTTTTTTCTACCTGTTGACACCAGATTGCCAAACTTTCTGGCGAGGCGCGTTCTCCTCCGATAATGACCAAACGTAAGGAAGAAGGAAGGGCCAAGTTCGCTACGCCCAGATTTGCTACAATCTCTTGCCAATAAGCAGTTGGAAGGTCTAACACAGTTAGTTTCAAGTCCTGGCATTTTTTCAGGAACTCAGGCGCCGAATCAAGTATCGAATCGGTGCGCAACACCAGGGTTGCACCCTGTGCAAGACATGGGAAAATTTCTTCCGCCGCCGTATCAAAACTGATGGTTGCGAACTGTAAAATCCTGTCATCTGGTTTCAGGGCAAACTCAACACAGGCTGTCTGCACATAATTCACCAGTGCCGCATGCTCTATCATTACTCCTTTTGGCTTGCCAGTAGAACCAGATGTGTAGATCACATATGCGAGATTTGCGGCTTTGATTTCAACCAAAGGCTTTTTACTACTGCTTTCATTAATTGCCAGTCCGTCTGAATCAATGCAGACAACACGCGCCTCGTTTTGAGGTAGCAAGTCTGCTAGCTTGCCTTTACTCACCAGTAGCTGAAGTTTTGAATCCTTTAACATATATGCAAGACGATGCCTGGGGTATGCCGGATCCAGGGGCACATAAGCCGCGCCTGACTTTAGGATGCCGAGAATTCCTATCATCATATCTATAGAGCGATTCAGCAAAATCCCCACAAGCACATCGGGCCCTGCACCATGCTCTGTCAAATAGTTCGCTAACTGATTAGACTTTTCATCCAGTTCCCTGTAGCTGAGTTGCTGATCTCCCATTGTTACCGCGACAGCATCGGGCGTTCGTTCTACCTGGGTTTCAAATAACTCGTGTACACACAAATTACGCGGATAATCTCTTTTGCTACTGTTCCATTCAATTAGCAATCGTTGACTTTCTGACGAACTCAGAATGGGCAATAGTTTAAGAGATTGCTGTGGTTCCGCTACAAAGCCTTCCAGAATATTTAAGAAATGCTCCAGCATCACGCAGATTTCGCTTTTGTCGAAACGACTGAAATCATAGGACACACCAATAGCCAGCTGCTCACCCGGCACCACAACCATACTGATCGGATAACCCTGTCCATGCTGAGCGCCCTTGCGATCTTCTACCTTGACTTTGTCACCGAGGCCATCCATAGAGGCATCACCCGCCCAGTTCTCGAAAATAAACAGGGTTTCAAAAATGGCTGCATCATTGCGCGAACCGCACCATCGTTTAATATCGGCTAGCGAAACGAATTCATATTGTTGTATATCCAGCTGTTTCAACTGCTGTTGCTTCAGGAATGACAAAAGACTTTCATTCTCGTCTATTCGTATACGCATCGGCAGTATATTGACGCACAGTCCAACGATCGAACCGATATCGGTCACCGGTGCTGAACGCCCGGCTACCAGCACACCGAACATCACATCATCACAACCCATGTAGCGGCTAAGCAACAGCGCCCATGCACTCTGCACAACCGTGTTCATCGTCAATGCATGACCTTGTGCAAAATCATTCAAAGCCCTGGTGGTTTCAATAGACAGATCGATACGTTCGGTGGCGTATTCAATCAGCTGCGTATTGTCAGTACCTGGAGACCGGTCGATACCTATTGCTGGCGGAGGCTCAAAACCCGACAATTGATTTTTCCAGAAGGTTTCGGCCTTTGTATAATCCTGCTGTGCCAGCCAGTTGATGTAGTTGTGGTACGGAGGCTTGTCGGCCAGCAGAGGGGTTGAGCCAGTGGAGTACGCCTTGTAACAGCTAAAGACCTCGTCAAGTATCACCGATGCCGACCAGCCTTCGATAAGTATGTGCTGGAATGACCACAGGAATACACTGTGCTGTGCGCCCAGATGGATCAGCACCAGTCGCATTAATGGCGGACGGTCCAGTTTTACCGGGTTTCGTTTATCTTTATCAATGAATTCTTCGAGATGTTTTTCCTGTTCGGCTTCAGATTCACCACTCCAGTCATACTGTTCCAATGGCAGTAGTACATCGCGGTGAACAACCTGCACTGGCTTATCCATATCTTCCCAGTGGAACGAGGTCCGCATGATCGGGTTTCTGCTCACAGCCTTATTCCAGGCGCGTTCGAATGCCGCAATATCCAGCACACCTGTCAGCCGGTAAATGTTCTGCACCCGGTACATAGCCGATTCATCGAGAAACAGGCTGTCAAAAAGCATAAGCTGCTGCATTGGCGCAAGCCCATAGATATCTTCTACTTCACTCATTTGATCTTTTGTTAATCCTTCAGATTTATCTTGTTCATCAGTTTATCCAGTGCACCTTGATCGATATCTGCATTCGGGAAATCTGATGGCGTAAAACTACTGTTACTGGCTGTCCTGCAGTGGTCAATCAAATGCGTTAGCGATTCCATAAAATCCTGTGCCAGCGCTTCGATTGTCGAACGTGAATGAAAATTTCTGCTATATCGCCATGAGGCCGTAAACAGCCCGTTGGCGAAATACGAGTTGATTTCCAGCAGATGCTGCCGACTGTTTTCTTCGTCCACAAGTGGACCAACAGTTTCTGAAGTAAATCCGAATATCTCGTTTGAAAATTCCTGTTCTGTACGGCCACGGTAGAGGAACTGAACCTGCGGCTCAGGCAAAGACTTCAGGCTTTCGACAATTTCGGGGTTGTTACTAAGGTAGCGCAACACGCCAAAACTGAACCCGTTGCCCGGCAATTCACGCAATTGTTCTTTTATCGACTTGATCGCCGCGGCTGTTTCATCCTCAGCCGGCAATTGCAATAACAACGGATATAACGCTGTAAACCAACCGGCCGTTCGGGACAGGTCCGTGTCATCGCCGATGTCCTCGCGTCCCAGTCCTTCCATAGAAATCAACAGTGAACGGTTGCCGGTCCATTTCGCAAATGCCTGGTTCAGCGCAACCATGATCAGATCGAGTATCTGGGTGTTATAGGTCTTGTGCACATCCTGTAACAAGGCATCTGACAGGTCTTTGCGCAGGACGACCTCGACCGATTCCATCGATGCAATATTATTTGGCCCGGATTCGGAATCGACCGGGATAGCCGAAACCGGGGGCTTTCCCAACTGCTTCCAGTATTCCCATTCCTGCTGTACCTTCGATGACTGCGCGTAGTCATTCAGTCGTGAAGCCCATGTTCTGAAGGCTGTCGTTTTAATCGGTAGTACGATTTGTTCAGCACGTTTTGCCTGCAGGTAGGCCATCTCCAGATCATCGACCAGTAACTGCCAGGAAATGATATCGACTGCGAGATGGTGGATAATTATCAGCAGTCGGCTGTCGGCTGCGGTATTCGCTTTGAAACTGGCGACCTGCATGACTGGCCCGTTAACGATATCCATGCCCTTCAGCATTTCAGCGGCCTTATCCTGCAACAGCCTGTCCTTATCCGTCCCAGCAACACCGGTCAAATCGACCTGATCAAGCCGCACCTGTTCACCCGGCTCTTCAATGATAAATTTTCCTTGCGGCAAATTATCCAGGCAACGCAGACGAAGAATATCGTGGTGTTCAACAACTGCATCAACCGCTTTCTGCAGCGCAACTGCATCGAGCAATTCACTGGTGTTGAGCAACATGGCATGGTTGAAATGATCGGGTTTGGCAAATTCCTGTTCAAAAAACCAGCCTATAATCGGTGTCAGCGCTACCACGCCCGTTGCATCGTCAATATCATCAGCCGTTTTTGCAGTGGCCGAGTCTGATGCACTGGCTACATCAGCGAGTTCGGCGATGGTGTGGTATTCAAATATCTGCTTGGGTGTCAGCTTGATATTCGCCTGACTAGCCTTGGCGACCACCTGGATGTTAATAACTGAATCACCACCGAGCTCGAAGAAACTGTCATGTATACCCACTTTCCCAATACCCAGCAATTTCTGCCAGATCTCTGCCAGTTTTATTTCAACATCGGTTCGGGGTGCGACGTAATCGCTGGAAAGGCTAAGTCGCGGCTTCTCCAGTGTATCGGATTCTTCATGAGAAATGACTTCTTCGTCGATTTCATCATGAGACCAGCGTGCGATACGCGCATTCAGGTCACCGGTGGAGACAACAACATGCGGCAAAGCATCGATACCAAGAATGCGCGACATGGCCTCACCGCCCTCTTCGGCTGACATCAGAAACTCTGACAGACCGGAGACGATATTTCTATCTTCATCCTCGGCAACATTCCAGTTGTCCCAGTCAATGCTGATCCATGGCGTATTTCCAGGCTGGTTCTTAAAATTGGCGAATGCATCCATGAACAGATGCGCCGCTGTGTATGACACAAAACCCGTAACACCCAGCACAGACGAGACGGAAGAAAACAACAGGCAGAAATCCGCTTTTCTTTCAGCCAGCAATTTATCCAGAACCAGCAGTCCCTGGATCTTGGGCCTGAACTGATCTCGGCATTCGTCGATAGTAATGTCCTGTATGATCTCACCTGTTTTTGCCGCACCGGCAACATGAAAGACACCGTTGATGCTGCCGAACTGTCGTTCAGCAGCGGCAAAGGCCGATGTCATTGCCTGTGTGTCTGCAACATCTGCTGCACAAATCACAACCTCGCACCCCTGCTCCTCAAGCGCCCTGATCTTCTCAATGCGACGACTGATATAATTATCAGCGCCATGCTCTTCTAACCAAACATCCCATTCACGCCGTGGCGGTGGAACATTGCGGCCAACAAGCACCAGTCGGGCACTGATTTTTTCAGCCAGGTAAGCGGCCACGGTTAGGCCAAGACCGCCGAGACCACCGATGATCATGTACACGCCCTGATGACGAAAACGTGCCGGTAGATTCTCTGTGGCTTTGAGTTGCAATGCTTCGTATACCTGTGTCCAGCGCTGACGTCCCCGGTACGCAACCACAGCATCTGTCGACGGGCCGAGTGCTTCAGCCAGCAACGTGTTCTGAATGGAACTTGCTTCCGACGCAGCATCCTTTATCTTCAAATCAATACAGCGTGAGGTTATATTCGGATACTCGAGTCCGCCAACCTTGCCTGCACCGGCGATCATGGCCCTGACCGGATCAAGCGTTTCATCAGAAACAAGCTGCTGACTCTGACTGCTGGCGACTATCAATTCCCAGGGTTTTGTAATTTGTTTCTGCCCCATCGCCTGTATCAAAAACAGAACACTGTAAAAACCCGTTGACAATCGCTGCTGCAATGATTGTTCATCCAGCGAGTCGTTTTCATTCTCGCCCAGGCTCCACAGGTGAAGAACCTTGTCCGGCACATCATCGGCTGCAAGCAATGCTTCAACCAGGCTGGAAAAATCGGATTGGGAAGCCGACCTGATCTGATAGCTACCATCAGCCCGTTCAGCATAGGCGTCAGCAATAGTGACCGTGACAACACGGTACCCCATTGCATCAAGCCTGTTTGCCAGCTGTTCGCCCAGACCGCTACTATCGGAAAATATCAGCCATTTATACCGGTTTTCATTGCTATGTGTTTCCGGTACCAGCACCGAGCGTTTCCACGAAGGCAGATAGAACCAGTCGTCCAGCGGTAGTCGCCTGATAACACCTTTTTGTGCTGCCGCCACTGTATTGTTACTGACGAGCGTTTCCGGACCGATCCAGTAGCGCTGTCGTTCGAATGGATAGGTCGGCAGCGAAATCCGTTGCCGAGTCTGTTCCTTGTAGAAACCTTTCCAGTCAGGATTCACTCCGGCAAGCCACAGCCTTGCAAGGCTCTCGAGTATGAACGCTGAATCGGACTGTTTATCCTGCGCTGTCTGCAACGACGGCAGAATCACCAGGCCCTCGGGCCGAGCACTATGGTTTCTGGCCAGCGTACTGAGTGTGCGTCCCGGGCCAACTTCCAGTAAAACTGTATCTGCCTGGTCAAAAAGTGTTTCAAGACCCGCAGAGAAATTCACGGCATAACGAAGGTGCTTGCCCCAATACAATGGATCCATTGCTTCTTCGTCAATAATCCAGCTACCGCTGACATTGGAGACATAAGGTAGATTCGGTGGCATGCGTTTTGTCTGTTTAACCCTCGCGACAAACCTGTCAACCACCGGAGCCATCATGGCAGAATGAAAGGCATGCGAGGTATGTAAACGACGCGGGCTGAGATCTTTCGCCAACAAATCCTGTTCCAAAACATCTATGGCTGCCGTCGGACCCGAAGCAACACACAGTTCAGGACCGTTGATGGCTGCGATAGATATATCGTCAGGCAGTAGTGGTTGAAGTTCCTGTGCAGACAGGTACACCGCCAACATGCTGCCGGTTTCAACTTCACCCATTAGTCGGCCCCTTTCGGCGACCAGTTCCAGCACGTCATTTAGTGTGAATACACCCGCCAGATGGGCCGCCACATATTCACCAATACTATGGCCGATCATTGATTGCGGCTGTATACCCCAGGACATCCATAATTTCGCCAGTGCATACTCGGTGACAAACAATGCCGGTTGCGTAAAGCGGGTTTGTGTCAGTTGCTGTTCGGCCCAGTCCATGCGTTCCACTTGCGGATAGAGTACATCTCGCAGATCCAGACCGAGAGATGATTTTAGCGTTTTACAACAAACATCAACATGCTCGCGAAATACGGTTTCTGAATCATATAACTCACGTGCCATGTTCGGGTATTGCGACCCCTGTCCAGTAAACATGTAAGTAACCAGCGGTTTTTCCGCAACTGGTTGACCCTTGAAAACCTGTTTCGGGTTCTTACCCAGCAAAACCTGCCTGGCATCTTCTACATTCCTGCAAATTATGGCCTGCCGCTTGTCGAAATCATGGCGACCGACCTTTAACGTATAGGATAAATCGGCCAACTTTATCGCCGCGTCTGTCTCCAGTTTTTCAACCAGGTTCTGGCCCATCGTCTCCAGCGCATTATTTGTCCGTGCCGACAGTAACAACAGTTGCCAGTCACGCGATGGCCCGGAAGCCTGTTGTTCAGGTGCCTGTTCCAGCACCGCGTGAGCATTGGTGCCCCCGATGCCAAATGAACTAACACCAGCCCGCAACGGCTGCTGATTCTCACTCTGCCACGGTGTCAATTTCGCATTCACCACGAATGGACTGTTGGCGAAATCAATTTCAGGATTGGGCTTCTCGTAATACAGACTGGGTGGCAACATTCTATTTTTCAAGGCCAGTGCCGTTTTGATAAGTCCGGTTGCACCGGCAGCTGCATCGGTATGACCAATATTGGTCTTAATGGAGCCAATGGCACAAAAACTTTTCTTTTGAGTTTTTTTCCTGAAGGCATGCGTCAGTCCGGTAATTTCTGCCGGGTCGCCAAGTGGCGTACCAGTACCATGCGCCTCGATGTAACTAATCGTTTCAGGATCAACACCGGCTACTGCCTGTGCGCGGTAGACAACCTCGGTCTGGCCTTCAATTCCGGGGGCCGTGTAACCAATTTTTGCCGCACCGTCGTTATTGATTGCACTGCCTTTTATAACGGCAACTATCGAATCGCCATCGGCCAGTGCATCATCCAGTCGTTTAAGCAAAACAGTGCTGGCGCCATTACCACGCATACAGCCCTGGGCTTTTTCGTCAAAGGCGCGGCAGTGACCGTCCGGCGATGCGATGTTTTCCGGCTGGTACAGATATCCGGTTCCCTGCGGGAACCTGACCGAAGCACCCCCTGCCAGCGCCATGTCACATTCGTGCTGTTGCAGGCTACGGCAAGCCATGTGAATAGCAACCAGTGATGTCGAGCAGGCGGTCTGCACGTTCACACTGGGACCCTTCAAATTAAGCTTGTAGGATACACGTGTCGGAATAAAGTCCTTATCATTCGTGATCTGCAGCTGAAATTCGGTAACGGCTTCCTGCAACTCCGGATCGTTCATTAAACCCCAGTGATAACGTGTCTGGCCAACACCGGCATATACACCTATCACCTTCTCATATTTAGAAGATGTATAACCACCATCCTCTAGTGCTTCCCAGGCGCACTCAAGAAACAGTCGCTGCTGCGGATCGATGATCTGTGCTTCACGCGGGTTATAACCGAAGAAGGCAGCATCAAACTGATCGATATCTTCCAGCACCACGCTTGACTTGACGTAGTTAGGGTCAGCAAGCATCTCCTCGCTAACACCCGCAGCCCGCAATTCATCATCACTGAGAATTGTCACCATTTCGTCACCATCGACCAGGTGCTGCCACAATTCCTGCGGGTTTTTTGACTGCGGATAACGACCAGCCATACCGATAATGGCGATCGGCTCATAACTTGATGATGATTCCGCGCGCCGAGATATGCTTTCGTCAATATGCTGATAAATTCCCTGTTCGGACTGTGACGGGCTGAGCCGCCCAGCCAGTGCTTCCACCGTCGGATATTCAAACAGTTCGACGATAGAAAGGTCGCTATTGAATTCATCCTGCAATTTTGCGTGCAACTGTACTAACAGAAGCGAGTGACCACCCAAGTCAAAGAAATTGTCACTGGCTCCGATATCGTCAACATGCAGGATGTCTCGAAAAATTGCGGCAACCTTTTTTTCAAGTTCATTGTGCGGCACAACAAATACTTTCTTATGCCGATCTTGCCCGGTCGGTGCCGGAAAATCCTTGCGATCAATCTTGCCGTTGGTGGTAAGCGGAAATGCCTGCATCTCAACCAAGGCCGATGGAATCATGTAATCTGGCAAATGTTCACGCAGGTAAGTACGTAATGTGTCCCAGGATAGTTCACCGTGATTGCCATTGGCCGCTACGGCGTAAGCAATGAGTCGTTTATCACCTGGTGCATCTTCACGCGCTAGCACCGCAGCTTCCTGCACCGTCTCATGGCGTGACAGCGCAGCTTCAATCTCACCCAGCTCAATACGGAAGCCACGAATTTTCACCTGGAGATCACGACGACCGATAAACTCGATAGCTCCGTTATCCCGATAAACGACCCAGTCGCCCGTCTTGTATAAACGTGCGCCTTGCTGCTTGCTGAATGGGTCGGCCACGAATGACTTCGCTGTCTGCTTTGGCCGATCCAGGTAATCCAGCGCAACACCGTCACCACCCAGATACAGTTCTCCAGAGACACCCACCGGAACCGGATTGAGTTGTTCGTCCAGAACATAGGCGGTGGAATTTGCGATGGGATATCCGATAGGCACGGTGACAGCATCGTCTTCCAGACTGGTTATCGGGAACCATGTTGCAAAGGTGGTGGTTTCGGTCGGACCATAAACATGCAGCAGGTGTTCAGGCGGGCCATTGCGTAACACTGCATGTACCCAGGTCGGATCAACCGCCTGACCACCGAACAGTACATAACGCAGGCCGCTGAAAACGTTTCCAGCTTCTCGCGCCATTTGATTAAACAGTGCAGTGGTAATGAACAGAACTGAGATTTCCTGTTTGCGCAGAAAATCGGCAAACTCCAATGGGTTCAGTGATATTTCGCGTGATACGCCGATAAGCTGAGCACCGTTCAACAACGGACCCCATATTTCGAAAGTGGCAGCGTCGAAAGAACAAACCGATGCCTGCACTACCCGATCACTGGCTTTTAGTTCTACATAGTCGGAATTGCAGACCAGACGGTTGATTGCACTATGCGGCACCACGACACCTTTAGGTGTGCCGGTCGAACCTGATGTGTAAATAACGTATGCAGGATCTAGTGGCGACGATACGTTGTCCGGATTGTTCGTGTCATATTCTGAGATAAGTGACCAGTCAGTATCCACGCAAATAATCTGTGCACCGGTTTCAGGCAGGTTACCGCGTAAGATGCTGTGCGTTATCGCCACCGGTGCATGTGTATCCTCCAGCATGAAGGCCAACCGATCATTTGGATAATCAGGGTCCAGTGGAACGTATGTACCGCCGGCCTTGAGAATGGCCAACATGGCTAGAACCATTTCCGGTGAACGTTCAAGACACAGGCCGACCCGTACACCGCGTCTTACATCCAGAGAACGCAGATGGTGCGCTAACTGGTTGGCGCGCTCGTTCAATTCACTGTAGGTGAGCTGCTGCTCATCGTATACAGCGGCAACTGCATCCGGGCTGGATTGTACCTGCGCTTCTACAAGTTGGTGCACGCAACGGTCATTCGGATATTCTCGTTGCGTCTGATTCCAGTCCACCACGATTTGTTGGTATTCGGACTGCGTTAGCATCGACAGTTCCCCGATTGGACGATCAGGTTCGGCCAGTACCGCCTGCAACAGGGCCAGGTAGTGACCGGCCATGCGTTCAATCGTTGGCGAGTCAAACAGATCAACACTGTAGTCAAACTGGTAACTTACCTCGCCATACTCTTCGATTACGACCAGTGTCAGGTCATACGGCAGTGGACGACTGCCAATAGACAACGGGCTACAGTCCAGTCCTTTCAGTTCGAGCTGTTGCAACAGTGGCTGCTGCACAGCAAACATCACCTGAAAAATCGGATGGTGATCCAGTGCACGCTCAGGTTTGAGTTCTGTGACCAGTGCATCGAAGGGCGCATCCTGGTGCGCATAACTCTCCAGGCAGTTATCGCGCACCACAGCCAGATTGTCGCTGAACGACAAACTACCTTCTACATGTGTACGGATCGGTAAAATGTTGATAAACATACCGATCATGTCTTCAAACTCGACGCTGTTACGTCCAGCCATCGGGCTGCCAATAACGATGTCAGTCTGACTGCTGTAGCGCCAAAGCAGCATATAAAACGCTGTTAGCATCGTCATGAAAAAACTGGCGCCTTGTTCACCGCCGAACTGTTTCACTCTTTTAACCAGCTCGGCTGGTAATACTTTGACACATGCCTCGCCACGATAACCCTGGACAGCAGGACGCTGGTGAACCGTCGGCAGTTCAAGCATCGGTGGCGCACCATCCAGTTTCTGTCGCCAGTAGGCAAGTTGCTGCTGACCAGTTACACTCTCAACCAGTTGTTTCTGCAAACGCGTAAATTCAGCGTATTGCATCGGCGGTGATGCCAGGGGTGAATCCTGGTTGCTCATGTAAGCTTTATACAGGGTCGAGAGTTCACGGTGGATTACGCCCCACGACCAGCCGTCAGTGATGATGTGATGTATGACCAGAATTAAAATATTTTCATGGTCACTCAATTGCAGCAACGCACCCCGCCACAGCACATCATTTGCCAGGTCAAAAGCTCCCATGGTCTGTTGCAACGCAGTGCTTTCAAAAATCTCCTGTTGTTGCTGCGGTGTAGAAGAACACAGGTCTATGCGTTGAAGTTTGAATGGGCTGTGTGGATGAACCAGCTGGATGGCTTCCTCATCACGTTGTACGAAATTTGTGCGGCATATATCATGGCGACGGATAATTTCATTCAGGCTTTTCTCCAGCGCCTCAACATCCAGTTCGCCTTCAAGATGGATCAGGCGATAGGCGTTGTAGCCGGAATTGCCAGGCGAGAGCTGGTCGATAAACCACAGGCGTTGCTGTCCATAAGAGAGGGGCGACTCAGAGCCCTCCTGAATGCCGGCTTTTTCTGCTTTCTCACGCAATAATTTTTCCAGCAGAGCACGCTTGCCCTGTCTGGAGAGATCATTTTTATTATCTGGTTCTTTATTCATTTATCCGCCTTTTTCGCTCTGCGCGAGCATTTTCTCCAGCTCTCGTTCGACATCCTCATCCGAAAGATCATTGATCTTCGCCAGCAATTCTTCTTCATTGCTGGCTACACTCTCGCTGTCTGCCCGATCATCTTCTTCTACATTACGAATACGCTCGTACCCGAAGCTTTCAGCCAACTGCCAGCTCGCATCACCCAGAAAATCTGTGTTAAACGCCTGCCTCCATCTGTCGGCAACACCTTCATCGATACCTTTGTGGGTGTGGAATTTCATATCACCCAGCATCCTTGATTCCTCGTGCACGCCATCGGTCATGCGCACGGCTTTGTCTTCATAGGGCTGCAGCATGTCGGCATGAAATTCCACGCCCAGAAAACTGCTCACCTGTTCCATACTTGCCCGGGGCTGAGTGACCAGCGATTCAAACTTCAACTGCATTTTCCTTTGTGCCGGGACTTGCTGTAAATATTCAACGATATTCTGGTGGCAGATCAGCCAGGTTAGCTCTGCCAGTTGTCGTCGTGTGAAAACAGTCTCATCTTTGCCCTGCAGGCTGGGCATAAAAGCATACAAAAGCTGGTCGAGCCGTGCTTCTTCAAACGAGCGTATCACTCCGTACGGATGGCGCAGCAGATGGATATAGAGTACATCTTCAAAATCCTCTTCGATGCGTTTCAGTACATTCAGGTCCAGTGCATAAGTTGGAGTCTTGTCAACCAGGATTCTTTGCCCGAGACATTGCTGTATGTGCTGGTAAAAGTCATGAATCGAAAGCCCATTGAAAATAAGTGTTTGCAAGGCCTGTTCCGCCTGTTGTGCATCCACCTGTTGAATTTCCATCAGTGCGCGTATCACGCCCTCGCGCCAGAAACTCTGCTGCTGTGAATACGTGCTATGCCATTGCTGCAGGGTTTCAAACGGCATCAGGTACAGCTCAGGCGGTGCGAACAGCCCCGGATTGCCGCCGAGCATGACACGCAACAGGGTCGAACCGGATCGCGGTGGGGACAGCACAAAGACCGCCCTGCGATTCTTCGACCCTGCTGCTACCGAGCGTGGATGCAACGGTTCAATCATGCTTCGCATTCGCATAACCTGTGATTCATCAACCTGTTGCTCGGCTGCCTGCGTAATACTACTGTCTGTATCGGTATAGTTTTCCACAAGATGGAGCGCTAGCTCAGCGACGGTCGGTGCATTGAATAACGCCACCACGTGCATGGTGACGCCGGTCTCTTCCTGCAGGCGGTTCATTATGCGGGCGCCTTTGAGCGAGTCACCGCCCAGGGCAAAGAAATTGTCGTGAATACCGACCGTATTGATACCCAGTACATCCTGCCAGATGGATGCAATCCTTTTTTCCTGTTCAGTCTGCGGCGCAGCCTTCGACTCAGCTGTCAAGCTGTCTTGAGCTACCAGCGCATCCCGGTCAACTTTGCCATCCGCTGTCAATGGCAGTTCTGTGCGCTCGATAATCCTGCAACTGACCGGGTTGCCAAACGGGTCTGTAACAACCGGCATGTCATCCGGCTCTGATCTTAGCCTGCGGGCATTCTCTATATGCAGGTACGCAGTCAGTCTGAAACGGGGTTCACAGGAAACGTCAAGATAGGGGGCCACATTCGCATTGGCGTCGTTCAGACCTATCATAAGATGCCTGTGGCCGTGATAAAGGCCACCGACAAACGCATTGATCGCCTGTTCGGCTTTCAGGATGCAGTAACCGGCGGCCTGGAATGCATCCCTGTCTGCAAATCCTCTGCTCATGCCAAGGTCTTCCCACATGCTCCAGTCAAAACAGTATGACTCAACCGTTGTTTTCTCCTGTTGCCACTGCTGAAATCCAGTCAGGAAGCTATTCGCAGCGGCATAGGCAGAGAGCTTTGTGGCGCCGAAAAAGCTGCTGAGCGACCCGAAACCTATAAACAGCCCACCGCCACGTTGATGCAGCAGCTGATGTAGAATCAGCATATTCTGCATTTTCGATTTCACTACGCCATCAAAGCGAGCCGGTGTTTCCTCTTCCAGCGTGCATTCATGAAATGCACCGGCGAGATGAATGATTCCATCAAGACGCGCCTGCCATTTAAGTTCCGCTTGCTCCACGGCGTTTTTCAGCTTTTCCGTGTCTCCGATATCGACTGCAACATAAATTACCTCACCCTGCATCGACTGCAGAATTTTGACCGTTTTTGCGCATTCGTCAGTTGCCTCGTCCGTCAGTTTGCTCCGGCCAACCAACAGCAATTTCACTGCCATTGTCTCCAGCAGGTACTCAGCAACTTTGCGGCCAATACCGCCCAGTCCACCCGTAACCAGGTAGATTCCCCCGCTCTTCAGCGGCATAACAGCTTCTTCAGTCACCAGTTCCGCGTGTTGCAATCGGCAAATCAGGCGTTTACCCTGGCGATAGGCAACTTCATTATCCAATCGGCTGCTTTCAGCTGCCCCGGATTCCAGTTCATCCAGTACGTGACCCGCTTGGTCGCCTGTCGGTTCATCACCAAGATCAATATGCTGGCATTCCAGCCAGGGTAATTCCCGTGGAATGGTTTTCAGTAAACCCAGCACCGGCGTCTTTTCATAGGCGATTTCATCGCTGTGCTCGAGGTGCTGGCTGTTGTTACTAACAAAAAACAGGCCCACACGGTTGTCTCTTCCCTGCGCCTGCATCAGTGACTGCACAAGCAGCATCAAGCTATGGCAACCCAGCTGCAATGCACGATCAATGTCTGTACAATCTGCCGGCCCGGTATAAGGAGTGTGTGTCCAACAATGCACAACTTGATCTATTTTGGCACCGCTATTATTCAACTCATTCAATAAACGCAGATAATCATCCTTATTGTCTGGATTAATAACGAAGCTATCCTGACCGGTACAGGAATAACCACGACTTGCCTCAACGCAGATGCAGCGGTGCCCGGCCTCACGCAGGTTGTCGCTGATAAAACGCCCTGTTCCATTTTGATCGAGCATCATCAGCACTGTTCGTGGTTTTTTCGTGGTGGCTCGTCTGGCAATGTCTCTGCGCAGCCATCTCTTCTTGTAGAACCAGTCTGGAATGGTATTGGCATTTTCAGTCAGGACATCAACGCGTCGAATCACCGCATCATATTTGTGGTGCTTGAATCGCTCCCTTAGACGACTGCGCTGGATTTTACCAATATCAGTTTTCGGAATTTCCTCAGCTTCCAATGGCAGCAGATATGTCGGCGATATGCCTGTTTTCTCCGCAACCTGTTGACGAACCTGTGATAGCAATTGTACGATCTGATCATCATCAGAAGAAACAGGCACGAAAAAAATTGCCAGTTTGTCAGTTTCATCGCCCGCTACCTGCACCCCGCAGGCGGCTGTGAAAGAGTTCATTACGCCATCGATTTCATCGACTACGGCTTCGATTTCGGCGCCGGAATAGTTGATTCCATTGATGATGATTTCTTCCTTCTCTCGCCCGGTCAGGGTCAGCCTGCCTTCATATAGAAAACCGAGATCACCGGTATCAAACCAGCCATCCTCTGTGAAAGCGGCTCGATTACGTCCAGAGTTTTCGTAATAACCGGCCGTTACCGAAGGCCCCATGAGTTGCAGACGACCGATTTCACCCTCAGCAAGAACCCTGTCGTCGGCATCAACAATGCGAAGACTGGCCGATGGAATCGGCGCACCAAGTTCGACATAGCGAATATCATCCGATGTTGTTTCCAATGAGAAACGGTCGGACCAGGTGATGCCTGAACATGTTTCCGACATACCGAAAGCAGGATGGATGCTATCTGAGCCAAGCCCGTGCGGCGCAAGCATACGGAGAAATTGCCTGACGCTCTTCGCAACAATCTGTTCCGCGGCGCTCACCATGAAATGCATGGATGACAGATCCCAACTACGTTTTGCGATGGTTTCGGCAAGGTCATTCAACAGGCCGAAGGTGAAATTGGGGCCCCAGGTGATGCTTGCGCGGTATTTTTCAATTAAATCAAGCCAGATCAGCGGATTCTGCAGAACATACTCGGTTGGCGCGTGCACCTGTCGGCAACCCAGCACAACGGCCATCGTTTGCAAGAACGAAACTGCACCGACATGCTCGAGCGGCATCCAGTTCAGTGTTACATCATTGCACGTAAATCCGTTCTGCTGCGCAGTGCCAAGAGCCATGGCCAACAGGTTTGCGTGGCTTAGCACGACTCCTTTCGGCAGTCCGGTACTACCAGAGGTCAGCAGTATTACAACAGGGTCATCGGCCTGTCCATGGTGAATCGCACTGGATGTATCAGCACCAGCATCATGTCTTCGCAGGTCATCGATTGAATATACGGACAGCCCATCAAAATCAGACTGGCCAGCCAGCGATTCAAGTTCGGGTCTGATACGACTACTGGCCAGTACAACCGGCCTATGCAGCATTTGCCATGCCATAATCAGCTTCTGTACGGCGCCATCATTCATGCTGTATTGATGAGAGACGGCAACCGGTACCGGGACGAAACCACCAAGCACGCATCCCCAGAATGCCGGGATAAAATCCTGGCCAGCTTCCATCTGAAAAATCACCCTTTCGCCGGGTATCAACCCATGATCCTTCAATGCGCTTGCTATATGCCGAGCATCCTCGAGCAAGCCGCTATAAGTCTGTGAGATTTCATGGCCATCGCCCTGTACATACACCAGTCCATTATCAGGATATTGAGCGGCAGCTTTTTCGATTGCATCGGACAACAACCGGGGAGTATCGTCAGACATCGCCAGTTCACCACCATAACTGGCCGCTTCTATACCAGCACGGATTGAGGGATTCTGTGCTGAGCCTCCTGTCACAGACACATTGTTCGAAACATCTGAACCGGTTTCGCCAGACATCCAGTCCGGCAGCAATTCAGACAAGTGCAGCGGTGGGTTCGGGGTTACGTAACTATCAATCACAACTGCTGCCTGGTCTATCTCGCCACAGGCATGCAGTCGATCAGCCAGATTCAAGGCTAGTTCGTCATCGATAACCGGGATGCTTTCCAGGGCAGTTTCGTCTATTTCACCTCCAGCAGTATGTGGAATACAGGTTAGTGAAACGAAGTCGCACTCGACGTTGATTTCATCACGTTCAAGCAGGCTTTTCAGGTACTGCTGCAACTGCGTAAATGGCTGCTGCCGCCCACGCTGAACAATATATGCAACCGCCTGAAAATCGCCTGACCGATTCTGCCGAATCCTGATCACACAATCCTGAATAGAAGGATCTGCTAACAGCGTTGCCTCAATCTGTTCCTGGTGTACTTTTTCACCCAGTCTCATTACTTTGTTAGTCACACCTGTCTAGCCCGAATATTTCATAAAAAAGGATCCACCAGCATACAATTCTCTAGAATTCATGTGCTTACATTGAATTGAGCAAGGATTTGCCCATGACAAATAGAGCCGACGCCAGCTTTGATTTTCCAGCCCTGAATCGTCAGAAAAATTCAGACCGGGTTCTCCGACGGCGACAGTGGCATGTTGCTCCTGCGCCAAATCGATAAACGGCTTGGATTTATGGAAGCCACCCACGATTCCGGAGATTCCCGCTATATCGAGCACAGCCAGTCGTACCAAATCTAAAACACACCAAGAGAACCGTCGCGCTTGGACTTGGCAATTGCAGAATGCGCCACCCATATTGCCAGTGGCAATCCAATCAGGGTAAATCCGGACAGCACAACCAGATCATGCGAGACTTCGGATATTCCTGCGCCTGTCAGCAGGGTCATACGCAAGCCATCATAGGCATAGGTCATAGGCAGGATTTTCGCCACCCATGCCAGCCAGGCAGGCAACAGATCCGTTGGGAAGTAGGCGCCTGCTATCAGTGAAGATGCCGCGGTAAATACAAGATTTAACGGATCTCCCCGTTTAATCACCATAATAATCGAGGCTGATAATATGCCAAACACACTGTAGGAAGTGATTGTAAAAAGCAGGATTATGGCGCCGCTCAGAAGGTCTGCCTTGCCAAGACTGGCTCCGAAAATGAATACGCCAAACAGGACGATAACAAAGGCTTTTAACGCCTCAAAAAGGAACCCCCACAGGCAGGGCAGCACCAGAACCCAGATTGGCTTCACCGGGCAGGAAAATGTCATCTCCAGAGAACCTTCGGTCATGCCTGTTCTGAGCCGATCGGCAAAGCCCGACAAACCGGTTTGCAGAAAACCGGCTGCCGCTACACCAATCAGTACGAAAGAGAAATAGTCGGTCTGATATCGAGAAAGCATCTTGCCTGATGCGCCGCTATCGATCAACTGGGAGATGAAATAGAAAAAGGCGACGATAAAAAAACCTGCAGTCAGCTGGAAGATAAACTGGAACTTGTAACTGGTGGCAATCAGGAAATCCCGGCGTATAAAGGCCCATACCATGTTAAGGAAGCTGTTCATGCGCTGTGCACTGCCTTGTCTGAAACACTATTTTCAAGATGCATAAACACCTTGTGCAACGGCTCTGACTGCCTTTCAATCTGGCTTATCAGAACGCCCTTGCCAATTAACCCTGCCAGAATATCGGATAAATGTTGCTTATCGCCGGTGCCGATCATTTTCACAGTCCGGCTCGTTTTATCTCCTTGCAAGGTAAGGTCGGTTTCACTAATGAATTGATCAAGTGATTCACTGGGTGTTTCAGGCAAACGACTTTCGATGGTAAACACCTGGTGCCTGCGGCTGACTTCACGAAACGCATCGATGGCATCATCAAAATAGATGCGCCCACCAATCAGAACAATGACCCTGTCACATAATCGCTCGACCTCATCCGCTCTATGCGTTGCCCACAATACGGTTTTCTGAGACTCCATTATCTCTTTTTTAACGAGTCCGAGCAGATCTTCGGTTGACCGGGCATCAAGACCATTGGTCGGCTCGTCCATCAACAATATAGCCGGATCCTGCAGAAAGGCGCGGGCAATACCCAGCCTTTTTTTCATGCCTGCCGAATAGGTATTGAATGGACGGTCTGCCTGCTCTAAAAGGTTGAAGCGCACAAGTAGTTCATGCGTGCGATTACCTGCCAGTTGTTGTGACATGCCCTGTAACACGGCAAAAAATTCCAGATTTTTACGCCCCGTCAAGCGCCAGAAAAAACTACGGTCATTGGTCGTGACATAACCGATTTCGCTTTGTGCATCCAGGCTTTTTTCCGGGATTGGATAACCTCCAACTACAACGGATCCAGAGTCAGCACGCGTCAGATCACAGAGGATATTGATCAGGGTTGTCTTGCCAGCGCCATTCGGTCCAAGCAGAGCAGTAACCTGACCTGGCTGCAAATGCATCGTGATTGATTCCAGTGCGTTGACATACCTGGGCGGCCGCCTGAGCAACACTTCTTTCATGCTCCGAACAACATAGGCCTTGCTAACGCGATCAACATGCAATAAAGAAGTATGTTCCGTCATAATATGCTTGCTTTAACTGTTACAGAATTAATTACTTTTCAAAAACAAACAGCTGGACAGAATATGGCTTGCTGTCAAGAGCAAGCTTGCCGGACGAAGGCCATGACAACTCTTCCTTATATAATCGCGCGGATTCCCGGTTCATCACTCCCTGCGCATTGTTACTGATCTCTGCGGCCATCTTTTCGTATACATCTCTGACCTTATCTCTCTTCTGCTTTGGCAGGCGATCAAGTATGCGCCGGATATTTCCGGATGATTTGATTTCATTAAAGAATGCTTTTTTCCCCTGCTCACGCACTCCAAGTTTATCAAGCCTCACTGTTGCATTCTTCATCGTGGCGCGGTTTTTCCGGACAAGCTGTTCAACAGCTTTCTGTATATCGCCAGACCCATTGGAATGCTTCGCATCAATCTTGTAATGAGTAATTTTTCCCGGCCGCCCCTGTAAACCCCTGAGGTTGATATTCAGACGGATTCCATTTTTCCACGCCATGGACTTTTGCCGGTAATCATTCAGCCTTGATTTCTCACTTTTTAGCACTGCACCGAGATTACTATGCAAAGGTTCCGGCAATGCTTTCCCCTTTTTCATATAAGCCGCGATGTCCCTACGCGTCACTGTTTTGGGTGCAGAGCGTAATAGATCTTCATTGAGGATGCGGCGCCTTAATGAAAACTCTTTGCCCATCATTTTCTTTGTTGGCAGCATCACTGAAACAAGGAGATAAACACGCTGTCCATCTGTATAGGCGACAGATTTTACCCATTCGTCCGAACTGCCTGAGTCAATTTGCCTGCCCTTGAGTTTCGAGAACAGTTTGAATGTATTGTAATTCGCCCGGGGAAGCCCCTTCGTTGTAAACGTCCCACCGCTATAGCCTTTTGTGCCAGGGTCGACAAACAATTGAAAAACCTGCCCGTCGACACCCGCCTCATGCATCGAGATTAGTGTACTGGCAGCAAAAGCTGCGCCAACATCTGTCGCATTGAGGTCTCCTTCCGGGTAGGGAGGTGCAGAGGCAATATTCCATTCGGTAATAAGTAATGGTGTCGTACGTGGATATCCCTTGTTTGCAAGCAATTTGCGCAGGTACGGGACAATGACTTTGTAAACAGCTCCAGGGTTCCTGTAATAGCTATGCCAGGAGATAAAATCGACCGGGACACGCTTTAATCCCAGCTCAGGCACTTGTGTCCGGCTGGTGTATTCAAGCAGCCACTCGCTCATCGTGGGTGGTTGCAAAATCTCTGTGCGCAACTTGCCACCGGCTGTTTTCGTCGCCGAATAATCTGAAACACCGGGGCCGCCGATCTTGGCTCTTTTATCGGCTTTTTTTACTCCTACTGCTGAATGGTAATAGAGTTTCAGGTACTCCTCATTGGTCCCCAGAAAATCGTTATCCGGTTCGTTCCATACCTCATAGTAGGCGTCAAGCCCGAGCTTGCCGTTAAAATGTCGCACGATAGTCGATACGATCCGACTCCACTCCTTATAATCAGCAGGAGGGCTCAAACGGAATTTTTCCTGGTGTCCCTTTCTTTTCCTTGTTTTGTTCGAACTTGCCCACATCGGCACCGCATCCAGGATGATCAGCACCTTGCCGCCACGCTTTTTATATTGCTTGAGAAAATCATTCAGACGAAAATCATTCAGTCGATTTTTAAGATCCTGCATACTACTTGCATGGGACAGAATCGCATCGCCAAGTCCTATACGGACGATGCCCAGATTATCCATCTGCAGAATCTTGCCTGCGACCAGCAGATCAAAGACCTTGGGAACAAGCCAGATATTCCCGCTGTATCCGAAGACCCCTGATGGGGCGCCTGCTATAACCTTATCGACCGACACATCAACCTGCACTTGTGGCAGGCGCGTTGTTGCTCCACAAAGACTGGATATCACTAAAAGTGATATTAAAACACTAAAGCTGATTAGTTTGCCTGATCTCATATTCTCGCTTCTAAAATGCTGCTCTGCAGCACATTTTATTGTGCCGGTCTCACGCGCGCGATGGATGATAACTAATAGACAATCGATGGTCAACATTCTCGATTGTAGGGATATTTTGCACTGCACCACTTTCCAAGAAAACCACTACAACATACTTGTGGCTGAGTCGCCCGACGTCACAATTGAGCCTCTTGCAAAACACCAAAAAGTAGCGGATTTGTTGGCGATTTTAGGCCTAAAAATGAGAGAGCGCCTGGTTCATTTTGGTAAAATAAGGTTGCAACCAAAACCAAAAGAATCATCAGCATAGGCCAAGACCCCTGAACCATGGCACGCGAGAAATTATCCCACACATGGCGACACAAACAAAGCTTCTTTTTCCCGATGATTTGGGACGAACTCTGCGAGT
>Ga0209013_10000809_pt1 | contig 28658 bp, 30 predicted proteins | sample Cruoilmetagenom2_FD_187291 | JGI IMG/M metagenome (GOLD analysis project Ga0209013, IMG submission 187291) | Oil polluted marine microbial communities from Coal Oil Point, Santa Barbara, California, USA - Sample 2 (SPAdes) (version 2) | ecosystem: Environmental > Aquatic > Marine > Oil seeps ...
AGCACACATATTCTCGAAAGGTTTATAATATCCCTTCTGATAGTAATCCGCAACCATTCGACCAATTGGTCACTGACTTGAATCATCCGTGATTCGGGTCAAAACAAAACATAGGAGGAATTGAATGGAACCCGCAATGGGTATGGGCCTTGTCGCCCTCATGGGTGCGGCAGCCACAGTCGCAGGATGCAGCGAGGACCTCGAATCAGACATCGGATCACAGAGTAATCCGAATTCGCAGGTTCAGCTGGCTGCACAGGTTGGCTATCCGCACAGAATATTCAACAAAGCTATTTCTGGTGAACCACCGTCAAACGCGATGTACTGTGCCGTAGGCGCAGGCGTCGCCATGGTACTGATTCAGTCGATGAATGCATCGCCGCTTCTTGCAATCGCAATCGGCGCATTCGTTGCTGCGCTCTTAAACGGCGTCTTCTCAACGACATCCTATATGGGAAGGAGCGCGAGTCAGACACGGTTTAACCAGTACGTGTATCTTGATGTATTGCGTAACCAGATCCTTTCGCTGATGGGACATGCATACATAACGACGTTCTGCATCGTCGGTCTGTCGTACGTCATGTGGAATCAGGACCTGATCGGACACCCGTTCCCGTTTCCAGTAATTGCGATGATCTGGGGACTTGCGGTTGGTGCGATCGGATCATCCACAGGTGACGTACACTACGGTGCAGAGAGAGAGTTCCAGGACTTCAAGTTCGGAGCTGGACTGAACGCTGCAGACTCCGGGAATATCACCCGGTTTGCAGAGGCAGGTATCAGGTCATCGATGGACAACGCATGGTTCTGCTCGAAGTTCGGAGGACCTGTAACAGGCATTGCTTTCGGGATGGTAGTATTCCTGGACAACTGGCGATCAACAGCATTTGATGGATGGATCTCAGTTGCCGTAGGAACCGCGATCGTTATTCTGCTGATCATCTATAATCGGCAGATCGAGACGTATGCCAGGAAGAAATACGGACCGTATCCGGAATATTCAGGAGATATAGAAGCATGACTGATATTACTATTATAGGAATGCTTATGGAGCACTGGATATCAATTATAGGAATCATCATCGGTGGTATCTGTATTGCAGTCGGTGTTCACTTCGTCCCGGTAGGGGGCGCTCCTGCCGCTATGGCGCAGGCAACCGGTATCGGAACAGGAACCGTGCAGCTCGCTGCCGGTTCGGGACTCACAGGACTGCTTGCCGCAGGATATATGTATATGACCCTGTCAGCAGCAGGCACACCCGGAATATCAGAGATCATCCTGATATGCGCAACTGGCGCTGTTGGTGCGATGATCATGATCTCGGTAACGATGCTTGTCGGAAACTGGGTCTACATCTATGGTGTGGGCGTGCCACCGGCATCAGCGAAGAAAGACTATGACCCGATCACCGGAGACCCGCAGGCGCCGTACGTCGCGGCAGGAACGGTCGGACAGGGCATGCCAACGGTATGCTTCGTGAGCGGCGCAATCGGAGGTCTTCTTGGAGGTCTTGGCGGATCGCTCGTCTACTGCATGTTGATGTGGGTGAATGGCGACGCTGCGATCTCAAGCATATTTGCGATAGGCGTCTTTCTGGTGAATGCGGTGCTGCCGTCGTACAACATCCAGGGAACAATCGAGGGATTCCATGATCCGAAGTTCAAGCGAGTGCCAAAGGCGATGCTTGCGTGCTTTATTGCATCGCTTCTCTGTGGAATCATCGCAGTAATGATCCCGGGAATGTCAGCGTTCGGAGGTGCATAGAATGTCAGAATCTGCGGAGACTGCAAATCAGGTTGATGCAAAGGGAATTGTTGTAGGACTCGTCGGAATCTACATAGCAGGCATCTCGGGGATACCGTATCTCGCGTTCCTCGCGGGAATCGGTGCGATATTTGCAACCAAGATGGGCGCTGATGCTGTGCGTAGAGTATGCAGCTACGGTATCGGTACAGGTGTCCCGTCGATTGGAATGCTGGCTCTTGGAATGGGTATCATCTCAGCGATGTTCGGGCTCGCACTCGGAAAGATGTATAATGTAGTCTTCATCGGACCGATCATTGGTCTGGTGCTTGCGCTTGTGATCGGATTTGTAGTTGGATCGCTCGCAAACAAGATCATCAAACTGAACATTCCGGTTATGGAGCGGTGCTTAACAGAGATTGCAGGTGCTGGTGTTCTCGTACTTACAGGGCTTTCGGTCATGATCGCGGGAAGCATGGACTTTGTGGTGATATCAGAGAAGGTCATTACGACAGGATACATCGCACCAGTCTTTATTCTTGGTGCGCTCGGCATTCTGCATCCGTTCAATGCCAGTCTCGGACCTGATGAGACTCAGGATCGGACACTCGTACACTCACTATCATGCGGTGCGATTGCGATGGTGATTGGCGGAGTCTGCTCGATTGCGGTCATTGACCCGATCGCGGGAATAATCACAATCGTCATAGGACTTGCCATCTGGTATGTTACCTTCACAGGGTTCGTAAAACTCGTGAAGCGCGACGCGGGCGCAGGCTATGTCGGAACCGGACTACTTCCACCGGGGGCGATGTAGATGGATGTCGCACGAATAGTACCTGAATTCCATGTACTTCTTGACCCGATGTCAGGAGTCATTGCCGAGGAGAGGGAGGACTTAATCATGTTCTCGCTCGTTCCGATTCAGGCACAACTGGACATACTCGAAGACGTTGCCGACGATCTGATGAACTCGCTCGAACCTGACAAAGAACTGTTGAACACATATCCCGGACGAGAGGAGACTGCCCGGATTGCAGGAGTGTATGCGAACCTGTTCTATGGTCTGGTCATCGGACTCATAATCGCGTTCATGGCAGCGATGGTAGTAGTTGTAATGGGAGGGATCTGAACAATGGCAAAAGTAGCAACATCCGACCCATGGCCCATACTTCCTGGTGAGTTTGAGGTTGGAAACCCCGAAGACTGTGTTGCAGTCACAACCTGCGGATCACATCTGAGCGATTTCCCGCTTGCAGCAGGAGCAGCACTCACAGGACCAACCAAGACTGAGAACATCGGAATCGAGAAGCTGGTTGCAAACATCGTATCAAACCCGAACATCAGGTTCCTAGTTGTAACCGGAATGGAGGTCAAGGGACACATCACGGGACAGGCGATAACCGCGTTCCACAAAGGTGGAATCGACGCGGACGGACGGATCATCGGAGCGGTTGGAGCAATCCCGTTCATACAGAATCTGGATGCGGACGCGATAGCTAGGTTCCAGGAGCAGATCGTTGAGTGCGTCGACTTGATCGATACCGAGGACGAGGGCAAGATATCAGCAGCAGTAAAGGCGTGCGTTGCAAAGGACCCCGGAGCACTCGATGTGGAGCCGATGATACTCAAGATGGAGGAAGGCGGCGGCGAAGAAGAGATCGAAGGATTTCGACCGATGGCTGCCGAGGTTGCAACTGTCCGCGCACGGATCAAAGAGATCGAAACGGTGACGATTGCCACAGGCAACATGAACAAGTTTGCGGCAGGTGTCTACGCAGCCAAGATCGAGGGAATCATGATCGGTCTTACGATAACGCTGATCCTTCTCGGACTCGTGGTGATGGCGGAAGGAGCTCTCAGCTTCCTTATAGGAGGTGCATGATATGCCAGAAGAGGAAAAGATCGAAGAAACCGTCGAAACCGAAGAAGTTGTTGCAGAGGAAGTTTCCGAAGAAGCAACTGAAGAGGCTCCCGAGGAAGAAGCAGCCGGAGAGGCGATCACGTATGGAGTCGGAACCCCGATGGTGATTGAGCCATTCATGGAACCGTTCGAGACCGCTGTCGAGAGCGTACGGCGCCGTTCACAACTGATTGCGCGTAACCAGAAACTGGATTCCGGTTTCACGGCAGGCGCACCGCTCGGTGTCGCAGCAGGTATATTGTTCGCACTCATACTGGTTCTTGCACCGTTGTTTTGGTGAAGGGGTGATTCAGGTATGGCAGAAGAAGGACAGATCATCGTTCCACACGTCGTCGTTGACAGGGCTGAGTACACAGAGGTTCTGCGAAGGCTGGACGATATCGACGAGAAGATTGAGTTCGTAAATTCCGAGATATATCAGCGGATCGGAAAGAAGGTTGGTAGAGATATCGGCATACTCTACGGAATAGCGACAGGGCTGGTGATAGCGTTGTCTTATGTAATCCTGACCGGGATAACAATATAAGTGAGGTATTAATATGTTCAGATTTGATAAAGAACAGAAGGTCTTCGATCTAGGAGGCACAACGATAGGAGGTCAGCCAGGAGAATATCCAACCGTACTCTTCGGTTCGATGTTTTATAACAGGCACAAGATCGTAACGGATGAGGACAAAGGAATATTCGACAAGAACGCTGCCGACAACCTCTGGACCGCAGCAGAAGAGATCAGTGACACAACAGGCAACCCGCACTGCAACCAGATCGTTGCAGAGACGAATGAGGCGATGAAGAATTACATCGACTGGTTTGTGGACGGGTATGATGAGCCGTTCTTAATCGACTCTTCGGCAGGCGACGTTCGGGCGTTTGGTGTTGCGTATGCAACAGAGATCGGTGTTGCCGATCGCGGCATACACAACTCGATTAATGCAAGTATCCATGAGGATGAGGTTGCGGCGATCAAGGAGTCGGATCTCACATCCGCAATCATTCTCGCATTCAATGCAACCGAGCCGGGTGTCAAAGGAAAGATCGAGATTCTTGAGGAAGGCGCGGCAGGCATTGAGTCGGGCATGCTCGAGATCGCAGAGGGCTGCGGCATCACAAAACCACTCGTGGATATCGCTGCGATGCCGCTCGGATCAGGCGCAGGCGCAAACGTGCGTGCAGGCGTTGCCGTAAAGGCAAGGTTCGGGCTTCCTGTTGGCGCAGGTTATCACAACTCAGCGTCCGCATGGGACTGGATGAAGACGTTCAAGAAGGAGCACCGCGAGGTGTGGCCTCCTGTTGACATCGGAAACAACCTGATCGCGGGAATCGCGGGAGCTGACTACTACCTGTACGGACCGATCGAGAATTCGACGATGATAGCACCTGCAGCTGCGATGATCGACATCATGGTTGCCGAGAACGCAGAGGAACTCGGGCTCACCGTGAAGGATCCGAACCACCCGTTCAAGAAGCTGATTTGATTTTTCTGGGCGAACATCCTCCCACCTGTGCGGCGGGGGGATATCTTTTTTATTTTTTGGAAAAACACTGAGAGCGACTCTTCGACGGGCGATTTTTTGGGGTTTCAAGTTGAGTTATAGGGGGTGCAAGTGATGGCAAAGAAGAAACGGTATCGCGGACATTTCTGTAAGGTATGCGGAAACATCCTGCCAAACGAGAAATTCTCTGGCAAAGGGCACGCAGCCCATATCTGCAAGAAATGCACAAGGAAATCAAAGGCGCAACAGTCAGAAGAGATCACTATCACTCGCATTCACAGGTACTTTCATACCACAATCTCTCGCGAGACAACCGAAAGATGCTGGAGAAATATTCCCGAAGTACAAACAAGCGGATTCGCTCGGAAGCACTGGTTGTGCTCTCCGCTTTTACGAGATATCCTCCACCCGGTGGGATTGAACGTGCAGAAGAGGACATCCCGGATGAAGAAATGAGTGATGGCGTCTTGGAATGAGTCCTATTATTGATATGGTACCGCATCCACCCTGAAACACAGCATGCGGTTCGCCACATACATCTGTTCCGTGCCAGGCACAGTTGCTTTACTTTACTTCACCCCAGCCCTGCATAATACATCATAACCGGCAGCAGAAGCACGCCCATCGCATGGCTCTTCCTGATACCTGCGTAGTACGGAAGCATCCCGATCGGCAGCGCGGTCATGAAGACCGCGAGCCCGAAGACGCCGTTGAATGTAAGTACCATCAGAACAAGCCCGGCAAGGATTGCCATGCACAATTTTTGGTAATTGACGTGCACCAGAACAGATGGCACAAAATCACCGATAACGATCGTCGCAATGTACGATGCAATCGAAACAAGCACGACAATGATCAGAAATAGGAGAACCAGATGCATATCCAGTTTCATTCCGATCAATTCCCTCACAGCAACCATCGCCCCGCTTCTCGGATATCCGATTACGAAGAGCGCAATCAGACCAAAGATCGCATTCGACGTGTTTGTTCCTGATACTGAGACTATGAACTCCATTGTCCGTGTCCGGTGCTCTTCGAGCCTTCCACGAATTGCAGATCGTGCAATAACCGTTGCGACCGCTGAAGAGACGCCGGGAAGCCATGCGACAAGCGATCCGGCGATGCTACCGACAACAATTCCGCGCATAACCCAGCGTGACCGCATCTTCACTGAGCGCCTGTTTTGCGCGGGCATGGTCGACCCTGTGAGCATGCTGACTATGAGAACAGACGCACCAAAGAGACCGGTCAAAAGCGAGAGGAGGATTGACGATTGTCCGAACTGGAAAAACGGGTGCATGAGACCTTCATTTTCGAACGCAATCATCCCGAGAGCGCCTGCCAGCAGAAGAACAATGATCGCATAGAACTTGTATTTCAGATGGACAAGCGAGCCCTGTCCCTCGATGTATATGCCAGATTCGGTCAGGATCATGAGCACAACGATTCCCAGCAGAATCCAGTACATATTCGCAAGGATAGTCGCATAATATCGTCCGAAGAAGAGCGCAAGTGGAATTGCGATCAGCAATGATACGACAATCGATCCTGCGCTGCCGATTGCAGATAATCTGATCGCTGCCATGCCCATCCCATCAAGCAGCATGCGATGTCCCGGAAGAACTGCGAGCGCTGTCTCTGCGTCAGGCACGCCGAGATACACGGCAGGGATGATGTTTAAGAAGGTGTGTGCGATTGAGTTCGCAAGAATGATCGCAGCGATGTCGATATTCGAGAATCCCATCTCCGAGATTGCGGGTGAGAGCGCGAGCAGGATCAGTGCAAAGTTGTTTGTGTGTATGCCCGGGATTAACCCGGATACGAGACCGAGCACAAAGCCGATTGAGACCGATAGCGCGAGCATTTCGAGCATCTGGCTGCCTGTTGTTTTGGATATGTTATTTAGCTGTTCAATTGTGTCAGGGGTCTGCATGGCGATGTCAAATTTGTATAATGTCAGTCGGATGTGCAACAGCACGAAAGGCGTGGGGTGTGGGTTGGCAATTTATTATAAGTCTTACAGAAAATTAGCCACATAGAGCACAGAGTGTTCCCGATTGCCCATTACACGAGGTCATATTTAACCCGCCTCGGAATACGCCCCCGAGCTGCGCCGCGACCATCGAATTGTGACAATCCTCGACAAGAGAAGAGGTTATGTGAAGAGATGCAAGAGTATTGACCAAAAGCATGCCAGATCGGAATCTTGAGCCATGAACCCACACACAACCAGAAACACAATCACAGCATTCATCCGCACCCGGATTGAAGAATCCGGAGCAACCGGCGCGATAATCGGGCTGAGCGGCGGAATTGACTCTAGCGTCACTGCGTATCTCGCAACCGGCGCGATGGGTCATGAAAACGTGCTCGGAATTCTTCTGCCAGTGCAAGATCTCACACCAAATGAAGACCTGAATGATGCGATCGATGTTGTGAATCGGCTCGGAATTGCGCATAAGACAATCGAGATAGGGGATCTGGTGCATGCGTTTTCAGGTAGGATTCCCGATTATGATCTCGACAGCGTGGCTGTGAATGGGAATCTGACCGCACGGATCAGGATGTGTGTTCTCTATTACTACGCAAACCTGATGAATCGCCTTGTGGTCGGGACAAGCAACCGGACAGAACTTCTCCTTGGATATGCCACGAAATACGGCGACGCCGGTGTGGATGTGGAGCCTATCGGTGACCTGTACAAGACTGAGGTATTCGAGCTTGCCGGCTTTCTCGGAATTCCGAAGCATGTAATCGAAAAGCCACCGTCTGCGAGGCTCTGGGCAGGACAGACCGACGAAGGGGAGCTTGGCATGCGTTACACGGACATTGATCATATCCTGAAGCTGTTAATCGATTACGAACTGAGCGTGGAGGAGATTGTGGCGCAGGGGATACCAGAAGCTGATGTTCTGCATCTGGCTGATCTTGTCCGCGCAAGCGAGCATAAGCGGTCCACGCCACCGCTGGCTGCCGTAAGGTCGTGAACATATCTGTGCCTTTTAATTTCTTCTGGGTGGGCTCGGGTTGTGGTAAGGGCGATTAACCACAGAGAACGCGGGGACACAGAAAGAGTTGCTGTTTTCTCTGTGGTTTTCCGAACCCATTCCGGAAGAATCCTTGTTCTCAGCCATACTATCCCACACACTTAACTGATAGGATAAACGGATCCCCTCCATAGTGCTCACCGAACAATACAGTAGCAAAAGTACATGCTCAATAACTCGTGGTTTTATGCGGATATCCGCCAACAGTGAGTAAGTGACACTGTCTGAAAATCAAGTGATTTACCATCGCGGAGAACGCGGAGGTCACAGAGTTTTGAGACCGTTTTCAACCCTCTGCGTTCCTCTGCGCACTCTGCGGTAGAATCTAAGGGCATGGCGATCTCACTGGAAGCACCCATGACCCTCCAGGTCCCCCATGAGTGTGAAAATGTGCCTCCTATTTTTGCAGCGAATCGACAGTGCCTGAGTAAGTACACCATCCGTTCCTCGTGCGGGATTTTCAACTGTCCGGACAGCACGAACTTTGCTCGGCACGCCTATGACAAATGTTTGTCTTCTTTCATGCGTTTGAGCAGATCGATCACCGAATACGCCGCTCTCGTGATGCCCATGCTCTGGGGGGCAGCATCCGTCCCGACGAGATAGAGATTCGGAACCGGGGTTCGCACATCAGGGATATAGCCATCGATGCTCACAGCAGCCTTCTCAGGAATCGTGACCTGATAATGAACCATCTCGGTCTGCCCCTCAATTGTGGGGAAGACCTGGTGTATCGTGTCCATCGCCCTCTTCTTCTCGCTCTTGACCGTTTCCTTCACAACAAACATGAAACCAACGAGCTGCTTGCCCTTCGGAGCGATCGTGGACGAGTAATTGCTGATCGGCATCGCCCAGTACGCCTTCTCCCTGAACCAGACCTCAGAACCGATATAATCAAATTCCTTCAGTTGCTGCGAGAGTCCGAGCCAGATGCAGAGACTCTTTGCCTGATCGATTTTTCCGAGATCGCGCAGATAGTCGTCCGGAAGACAATCAACCAGCGCGGGGAGATCCTTTGCAAAGCCCGAATAAACGACTGTCTCCGCATCATAAGACTCTTCATCCGTGGACACGCCGCACGCTCTTCCGCAATCCATCAGAATCTCTTTGACGCGTGCACCCGTCTTGATATCGACGTTATCAGGTAGCGAATGCAGAACAGAACCGAGCACCGCTCTCAGCCCACCTCGCGGATACGCCTGTGCGTAGGCTGTTTTGTTGGTGACAAGCCTTCCTAATGCAGTTATGTTTGTTAGCTGCCCGGTCAGATGATCTGTTATCGTCTGATCCCTGGATTCGGATTCGTACATCACGCTGTCCCTGACAAAGCTGCTACCATAGAGAACACGGTGAATTGATGTCTCTCGCATCGATTTTCCAGACAGGAAGTACGAGATCGTGTCAACGAAATCGTAGGTGGCGTCTGATAGATTGTGCGGCAGGCATGAGTACACAGACTCCTTTGACATGTCGATTCCGAAGGTTGCCAGTGTCAGCGTCTTGGTCAGCGCCTGAGACAGCATCAGTCGGTCCATTCTCGGGAGTGCATCAAAGGTCACGAATTCACGCAGGTTCGACGGTATGGGTCTGATCCCGCGGGGCGTTCTGACGTAGTAGGCGCCATAGTCCATGAAAGTCGGGATGTAATCGAAATACTTGTCCATCAGCACACGAAGCGGACCTTTCTGCAGGTGCGTTATCGCATGAGGTCCCGTATCAACCCAGAAACCATCAACCTGGTAACTATTGCAGTTTCCTCCGAGATGCCCCTGTTTTTCGAGAACAAGCACGTTCTTCCCATGCTTCCCAAGCGCGAGCGCGGATAAGAGCCCGCTGATCCCGCCACCAACCACGATTGCATCATACATTCGGTTCGCATCTCCTGATATACAGTTCACTAAACAACTCTGGCTGCTCCAGCCATATCTGTTTCCTCGTCGCCATGAAGAGCAACGATATGTACGTGAGTATGCCGTCGGTGTCACGGTCCAGCAACTCGCTCAATGTCAAAACATCCTTCTGTTCGAATTTTTCGTGTAAAAGCACCAGCAACTCCGAGATCGACTCCTCGATGTTCTCGTCATGCGCAATCTTGAGAACATCCTCAACAGCGATCAGAGGTTTCTCTTTAGTCTCCTTACTTCGATTCTGTCTCCGCAATTCAACCTTTTCAGCCTTTTTCAGCTCGGAGATCAGCTCATCGAGTGTCACCGGACGTTTTGATCGCCTGAATATGCGTGGTTTCGGCACCGGATACTCCTCGGAATCAAAGTAGTCGAACTCCTCAGCTCCCGCTTCCGCATCCTCGTTCTCCTCTTCACTCACAGAATCAGCCTTCATCCTGAGGAGAATTGCGGCGTAGTGGAGCGTTCGTCCGAAATAACGGATATCAGAGCGACGTGTCTCGAGCTGTTCCAGAAATTTGTCAGCAACCTCGATTATATCAATATTCCATGGGTCGATCTCATGATCCTTTGCAAGGCGCACCAGAATCTCCACCGGATCGTCGATTGACGCGTCAGACATCTAATAATACTGTTCGCCGGGAATCGATGTAAATGTTGGCTCAAGGGCTGCGCAATTCCGCGTTCCGCGCATGGTCCACGATCCTGCGCATCACCTCGCGAACAGCAATCCCGGTTCGCTGCGCAATCTGCTTCGCATCCTCGAACTCGGCGGATATGTTCAGGAGATTGCCCCGATCATCAGTTGCGATCTTGATTGCGGCGTCATAGTCCCTGCCATCGATCTCAACTTTGATTGCGGCAACTTTCCGCCTCGCAATCAACCTGTGTTTTGTCGGGGATATGCGCACACCAAGCGAACCCGTCTCCTCAATGATTCGGCGTGCGATCCGTGCGGAATCGCCGGGTTTTACGATCACCTGGATCAGATGCCCGCTTCTCCCCTTCTTCATCGTCGCAGGAATCACAATCACATCATACGCGCCCATCGCGATCAACTCCTCGATCAGGTTGCCGAGAACCTCGCCGGTCACGTCATCAACCGATGTCTCGAGCACCTCAACATCGTCATGTAAGAGCGCGGAATCACCACGTTCGCACAGGATGACACGGAGCACGTTTGCAATCTCCAGATCCGCGGTCCCCGCGCCGTAACCGATGCGCCGTGCAACGCATCCCTGATTGCTCCGAGCACACCGGGTATGCGGATCGTGAGGGGTGTGATGGGTATGCAGATCGTGCGGCTCCGCCAGATGCGCAAGTATCGCAGCACCGGTCGGCGTGAGGAGTTCATGCGCGACGCTCCCGTAATCCCATGAAAGCTCCGAATTCGAGAGAATCTCAAGCGTTGCAGGCGCCGGCACCGGAAGCGTTCCGTGCGCACACTCAACAAACCCGGTTCCAGTCATAATCCGGGTGCACGAGATCGTCTGTGGGGCAAGACTGTGAATCGCAGCACATGCACCCACAACGTCTGCGATGGCGTCAGCCTGCCCGACTTCGTGAAAATGGAGCTGATCCAGGGGTACGTTGTGAACTGTTGATTCAGCGGAAGCGATGCGACCAAAGATTGCGATTGCATCATCAATTATCTGATCGGGGAGTTTCGAGGATCGTATATCCGCCACAATCTCCGGGTATGTGCGTGCATGTGCTTCCGGCGTATCCGGAACAACAGAGACGCTGGTTGCGGCGATCCCGTTCTTCGATGTTTTGCGGATCTCAACGGTTATCGGCGCCACCGATTCCATAATCTCTCGGACGTGCAACGGGTCTGCCCCGAGGTCGATTAAGGCAGCTATGATCATGTCCCCGGACGCGCCCATGAACGGATCAAAGATCAGGCTGGTCGTGGGAGTTGTGGAGGTCATGGTCGTTTCCCGCGCTTTTGGGACTTCGACACAATCCCGATTGCCACTGCCACAGCCGATGCATCGAATGTGAGCGTCGCGTCGCGTGAACCAACGTCTGTTGCACCTCCAAATGTGATTGACCGGGTGACCTGATCACACGATTCCGGAATTGCAAAGAGCATTGTGATTAAAACGAGTTTTATCAGGTCGCCCATCCTCTGTTCCCGCGTCTTCATGCGCATCTCCTGTGTGATTGGTTCCAACGGATAAAAGTACATGCTCAATAACTTGTGTGGGAACCACAAGATTACACAGTCTGCGAAGCAGCGGCGCAGCCATCTTCACAAGATTTCTGTGTTAATCTCGTGAAATCTCGTGGTTTTATATGTGGATATTCACACAATACTGAGTACGTACGGTCAAAATGCCTCACCTGCACCCACATCACCGGGTGCGCCCGCAAACCTGACCAGCGCTTCCGCCTCCATCTGGTGCAGAGTCGCAGGAACGATTAACACGTGCATAGGCGCACCAAAATCGAATGCGGCAAGGCTTAGGAGGCGGTCGCACTTGACAACTGCGTCAAGCGATCCTGCCCGCGCAATCCCCACGCCGAGCGCATCCTCAAGAGCATCTGACTCATCGACTCGCATCAACAACTCGACCGCATGCGGAATCGTCATGAAGCCCTGCTTGGGATCGATATCAAGGAACAACAATGTGTGAAGATCGTTATCGCGGTTTTGCAGGATGACATTGTACGGCGTCTCCGAAATCACGGTCTTCGACCTGCCATGATAGGGAAAAGGAATGGTTGCCGATTTTCCGAACCGGTAGTTCTGCAAGCCCGTAAGACCCGCTACCGCAGATGCAATCGACGAACCATGGACGATTGCCGTCTCGATTCCGAGATCGGATGCACGCAGACGGAGATCGACGTGCGTTGTTGATACCATCGGGTCTCCACCGGTAAGGAGCACCACATCCTCTTCAATCGCATGGTGCAGCCACGCCGGGTCTATCTCAATCTCGTTTCGTGAAAGCACTGTTACATTCTTTTGGTAGAGCGATTCCATGCGTTCGATGGTTGTTCCCATCATTTTCGAGGTGTAAAACTCGGCAAATACCATATCCGAGTCTCTTATTGCCCTGACGCCCTTTAACGTAACGTCCTCTTCATCGTAGAGTCCAAGACCGACAAACGTGAGCATAGGAGTGATTCTGGCATCAGTTTATTTAAGTTGCACCACGAGATTGCAATCATGGAGCTTCACATCAAATCGAGGCATCACGTACGGAGCAACAATGCGAAGAAGATCTTAAAAGAACTGGAAAAGGTATTCGATTCATCAGATATCGCTGCGATGCTCAATGGAAAACGATTCGAGCTCATCAAGACCAGTCTTTACGACATCATACTGGTTGATTCTGAGCCATTGATCTTCATTCTGGACGGTGAGCCGTTTCTCACTGTGAAGGGCGCGCTTGAGATTGCACCGGAACAGCGCACCGTTGTCGTGGATGCTGGCGCCACCAGATTCGTTGTGAACGGCGCAGATGTGATGCGCCCGGGAATCGTGCGTGCCGATGCCACAATCGAGGTGGGCGATCTCGTGATCGTTGTTGAGGAGCTGCACGGAAAAGCGCTTGCGATCGGGCGGGCGATCGTTCCGGGTGACGAAATGGTCGGAGAATCCGGAAAAGCGGTCAAATCCGTGCATTATGTCGGGGACGCGTTATGGGCTGTGATGTGATTTTGTACCGGTCGCATTCATGATTGCAACTTCGGTTACAGGATCGATGTTAGGTTTTCCATAAAAACCTAATTTTTCTAGGGCAGGATATTTGCACACCTAGCAATATCTGTTAGTACGTTTATAGGACAACCTAGACGGTGAACGAAGATGAACACAGGTACTACGAATCTTGCACATGCAGCACCAGGCGCACCCGCCAGAATTATGGAGATCGGCGGCGGTCATGGCATCAGACAGAAACTGAACCTGAGAGGAATATCAGAGGGCAGCCTCGTGCGTGTAATATCCAATACCGGTCCCATCACAATCGAAGTCGATAGAAACGTTGTCTCGATAGGTAGGGGGATGGCGCAGAAGATCCGGGTTGCCATGGTGTGATAGAATGGAAAAGAAGTTATCTGAGATGAATTACGATGAAACCGGAACCGTAACTGATATCGACGGAGATCTGCGGAAACGGGTGGCTGGCATGGGAATCCGTGTCGGCAAGAGACTCAGGATGATCACAAAGCAGCCGATAAAGGGTCCTGTAGTCGTCATCGTCGACGAAGCTGAGACGTCGCTCGGACTGGAACTGGCAGAGAGAATCACTGTGGGGGTGGACTAGGTGAAGGTACTTCTGATGGGGCACCCCAACGTCGGTAAAAGCGTCTTCTTCAACCGCCTCACCGGGGCGAACGTCACAGAGTCGAATTATCCCGGAACTACGGTTGATTACACGAAAGGATGGATGAAGATCGAAGGCGAGGACGTTGAACTCGTGGATGTGCCTGGAACGTTCTCTCTTGATCCGAAAGACAAGGCAGAGGACGTTGCTGTCGCAATGCTCCACGAAACAAGGGATGTGAAAGTGATCTCTGTTATTGACGCCTCCAAGATCGAACGTGGTCTATATCTCGCGCTTGAGATAATCGAGGAAGGCTATCCCGTTGTGATCGCACTCAATATGTGGGACGTTGCATGGGATAAGAACATCCGAATCGACGCCAGGAAACTCGAGCAAATCCTGGGCGTCCCGGTGGTTCCGACGACCGCAATCAGCGGCGAGGGGATCAAGGAGCTGGTATCGAGGCTTAAAGACATACAGCCTGTTGAAGTGGATGATATCATCGCAAACGCGGGAGGTTTGACATGACACTCAGTCTCGAAGAGCGATGGACGTTAATCGACAAGATATCGAGGGAGACTGTGACATTCGGGAAATACGAGCATACGCTGAAAGATGCAATCGGAGAGCTCACGGTAAAGCCGTTAACAGGGATACCTGTTGCAATAGCGATTATGTACGGATTTTGGAGTGCCTTCGGTTCGTTTGCAGGAACGCTCATGACCGATGGATTCTTTGTCAAACTTTTTGACGGCTACTGGCTGCCATGGCTCCAGGGGGCTTTTCCGGGCCAGGGAAGCTGGCTCTATTCCATCATGGTTGATGCCGGTGGATTAGGGGGTAGTGAGTTCGTACTCTCTGACACATGCTTCGAGGCGTTCGGCGTGCTCACGTCAGGGATTTTTGTTGCAATCGGTGTTGTTCTTCCCGCAATATCCATATTTTACCTGATGCTTGCGCTCCTCGAGGATGTCGGGTACATGCCGAGGCTTGCTGTTCTTCTTGACACGGTGCTGCACAGGGTCGGTCTGCACGGGTATGCGATCGTTCCGACGATTCTCTCGCTCGGATGCAATGTTCCCGGCGTTGCCGCGACAAGAATTCTTGAGACGAAGAAACAGCGGTTCATCATGATGACTCTACTTGCTATATTCATTCCGTGCGGCGCGCAGATCGGGATCATGGATAAGGTGGTTCCGGCGCTGATGGGCTGGATTCTGCTCTATCTCATAATCGGATACTTCATCTTCGGCTATATCTTAAACAAGGTCGTCCCGGGCAAGGCACCTGAGTTTCTGATCGATGTTCCGCCGTACCGGAAGCCTCTGATGCGTAATATCACAAAAAAGATATGGGGGAGAATCACAGGCTTCTTCAAAGTCGCACTTCCGTTCGTTATGCTCGGCTGTGCAATCGTGAATGTTCTGTACCTTCTTGGAGTTATACAGTGGCTCGGAGATGTTCTGGCACCGATCTTTGTTGGCTGGTTCGGTGTGCCAAAGGAGACCGCAGGTCCGCTGGTTGCAGCATTCCTCAGAAAAGACCTCGCTGTTGCACAACTCTCGGTAATCAATATGACCGATTACCAGAGGATAACAGCGGTTGTTCTCGTTACAATCTACTTCCCATGCGTTGCAACGTTTGCGATGATGTTGAAAGAAGGATGGAAAGAGCTGATTGCAGCGATAGGAGTTCTTATAATTGTGGTGTTTACTTATGGTGGACTGATACACCTGATCGGGATCATTCTGGGGGTGGCAGAATGACTGTACAATCGCAATCGCAACTACAATCAGAATCGTCATCGACTGCTGCGATCTACTTCGCCATACTCGGAATCGTGACAACAGCATTCGGGCTCGCCGATCTGCTCGTAACCGCAGGAGGGGCTGAGTTTGTTTATGGAACCGCAATTCTTGAGATACCAAACGACATCTTCAGAGGCGGCTGGGGCGGACTTGTCGTGCTGTCCGCAGGGCTATTCTACCTATCAGGTGCAAAAAACATTGGCGAGATCCACCAGTTTGCAAAGGTCGCAATGGGCAGCATCCTCATCTGGATCATGGCAGGCTCCGACATCTTCGCGATGATAACAGAGTCGATACCCGGCGGTGAGGACGGATCGTGGTTCAACACACTCGATGGATTCCTTGCGATGTACGCGCCGCCGTACGCGCCCGCGGTCTTACTGCTCCCGTTCTCGCTTGTGGTGCTCTACTACATCTATCACAGGGACTGATGAGGACTGATGCGCCATGCTAAAGGAGATTCTGTCAGGGATTAGCAGCGGGACCACCGCCGACGCGCTCGCAAGAGAGCTGGGTCTAAAGAGATCCACACTCATGGCAATCGTTGAATCTCTGGTGGATGCCGGATACATCGAGGTCGTTGGGATGCAAGGCTCCTGCTCCGGATGCGGAGGTTCGGTTTCGTGTTCGAGCAATCAGGGTTGCGATGGTATGTATGCATTGACATTGGAGGGTGAGCGATTCATCTCGCATGAATCTAACCCGGACAATCCCAGAGAAAAATTGAAATTGTAGGTTGCCCTAATACTAATCATGTTGTCTCGAAAAGCCGAAGACTATCTCGAAGCGATCCTCAACATCACAGAGACTAACGGGTATGCAAAGATAAAGCATATAGCAGAGACTCTGGATGTCACGCCACCGAGCGTGATTGAGATGGTGAAAAAGCTTGATAAAAAGGGTTGTGTCACATATAAAAAATACGGCGGCGTGACACTGACCGAGAAAGGGAGGGGGATAGCACGGGTCGTGAAGGATCGACATGATACCTTGAAAGCTTTCCTAGAGATTATAACTGTGCCCGAAAAGATTGCAGATAAGGATGCATGCACAATGGAGCACGAACTGCACTCGGTAACCGTAAAACAGATCAAAAATCTGGTTAACTTCGTGAAGACCTCGCCCGGGCACCCCCAGTGGCTGGGACATTTCGAGGAGTTCTGCGAGACCGGGGAGCACCCGTGTGGGGAGGAGCGCAGATCGAAATCAGAGTGATCGCCGTACGATCAGATGCAGAAGCAATATCATACACAGCCCGATCGCCCCGAATCCGGGTGTTACGGTCTTGGCGGCATGCTCATCTTCTTCGTCTTCGCCCGGCGCTGCGGCTGTTGCACCCAATGCCACAGTTGATTCTGCAGGTACCGGAACCACAACGTTTCCGTTGTACACAATCGTTGTACCGTCAGGGCTCCAGTGTGGATCGTACTCTCTGCCACTGGTCTCTGTTGTGAGCCTTCGCTTGCCTGTGCCGTCCGTAGTCACGATGTAGACCCGGTTAAGATCATCCTCATCGAATGAGACATAAGCAATCATGGTCCCATCAGGGCTGAAATTGGGCGAGAACTGCTTCTCCTTGCTTCCCGGCATCAGTTCTCTTGCGCCAGTCCCATCGACGTTTACGAGGTATACCTTGTCGAGCGTATCCGCGGGATTGAAGGAATGGTACGCAATCTTTGCCCCATCCGGACTGAAATCAGGAGAAAATTGCTTTTCAGCACTATCCGGCATCAGTTCTCTCGCACCGGTTCCATCGATGTTTGCGATGTACAGCTTCTCCTTGCAGCCGGGCTGCCGCGAAACATAAGCGATCTTCTTTCCGTTAGGGCTCACATCAGGGTACCACTGCTTCCGTGGATCGTCCGGCATCAGTTCCTTCTTGTCGGTTCCGTCAGCGTTCACCACATAGATCTTTCCGTTTCCCTGCTTGTTGAATGATATGAAAAAGATCTGCTTCCCGTCGTAGCTCCAGTCCGGAGTGAACTCTTTCTTTAGTATATCCGGCATCATCGCGGTTGCGCCAGTCCCATCTGCGTTCGCGATGAATAATTTGTCCCGCCCTCCGGAATCGAAAGCAGAATAAATAATTTTGGTCCCATCCGGGCTGAATGAGCCGTCCGGGTGAATCGAACAATCGTAACTCTCATACACTGTCGCAGATGCTCCTGCAGACAGCATCAATATCAACATCGATGCCAGTATGCCTGCATTCATACACATGCCACGATATATACGTGTAACTGGACAGAACCGCTCCGGGTCGTAGAAATTGTGATCAATCCTCGAAACACCCGATTCGATCATCGAATACTTCAAAGAGGTATTTGTTCGCACGCTCCACGGTTTCACGGTCTCCTCGAAGCACGACCAGTTTCATGCCGAACAGCGCACCATCCTCGACCGATGAATCGATGGTCTTGGAATGTGGCTCGAGATCAAACTCCGATGCCAACTCCATCACCAGAGTCATCGGAACGCCGGGAGGGATTACGAGGTCATACAAACCTTCTGCAGGTTCTTCGATAACCTCCTTGTCCTCGCTCAGCAGATCCTCAATTCCCAGTACTTTTTCACTCAACAGATCACCATCATATTATACGTTTTCCTGCGTCCGGTCCATACATTGCGTTGTACACTTCTTCAACATGCATGACAACAGCGGCTTTCGATGGCAGCGCTTTGCTCTTGGCATGCACCCACGCCACAACGTCATCATACACCGAACCCTCGGTCATAATCTCAACGCTGCCCTTGATCTGGAACGACTTCTTCTTCTCGCCGTCATACACAACGATTGAGACCTGCGGGTTCTCTCCCAGGTTTGCTGCAGTCTTGTCAAAGAAATTGTCTGCGATCTGGATCGTCTCATCATCCACGATTCTCAAAAACCCAACAAAGACCACGTTTGGCTTGCCTCCGGAATCAGCGGTTGCGACCGGAACCGGACTTTGTTTGCTTATGGCTTCCTGTACATCTGGCGGCATCTTTACCATAGTTAATCACCACCATCGATTTCAATCGCCGTTACATAAATGTTTGTATCGGTGCAATTACGAATCGCAGACATGAATCACACGCCGCACGCAATCGCATCCTTCACTCGCCCGATCGCAGAAACAGCGTCACAACCCGCGTCAAACGGCGCCTTCCCATCGATATCCGCCTGCACCAGACCCGCATCGTACGGGATTGTGCCGATGACAGGAATTCCTAGTTCGTCCAGACGTTCACCGATTGCGCCGGAACTGCGTTCGTCCGCCCTGTTTACAACGGCTACCAGCCGCTTTATCCCGATCTCGCTACTCAGCTTCCGTATCCGTGCCGCGGTCTCGATTGATCTTGCGCCGGGCTCGACCACAACGATCATCAGATCGACCCCGCGAGCGGTTCCGCGCCCGAGATGCTCGATTCCAGCCTCCATGTCAATAATTACGATGCTCTCTTCCCGGAGCAGCACGTGGCGCAGCAACGCACGCAGAAGCGATGACGCAGGGCACATGCATCCGGATCCGCCTGTGTCAACGGTCCCCATCGTGAGCATGGAAACCCCGCGCTCGGTTACGCCGAACCGCTCGACGATGTCGTCCACCTTCGGGTTCAGCTTGAATACGCCACCCACACCGGTGCCAGCCCGCTCCTCGATCAACTTCTTCTGCTCGGCGAGCGGGGCGGGCGGGTTTTCTATGCCAATTGCGGACGCAAGGTTCATATCCGGGTCTGCGTCAATTGCGAGGACTGCGAAGCCATCCTCTGCGAATAACCGGGCGAGTGTGCCCGCAAGAGTTGTTTTCCCGACGCCGCCTTTGCCTGTGATTGCTATCTTCATTATGACTCCCTAAACGATCGGTCTGAAATCGCTTTGCCGGATAATGAAGGTAACGCCTGGAGAGCGGAACGTGTTTTCATGCCGCGTATGTCAGCGAATACCGAATCTGTGACACAACTGCGGCTACGAATCCGCATCCCCTGCTGCAATCTGCAGGATCATGAGTGCGTCAAGTGAGGTGACCTGCCCATCACCGTTCATGTCCGCAACGTTGTCCCATCTGCAACTGACCGCCATATCGAGCGCAATTGCGGCATCCTCTGGCGTAACCGTGCCGTCGCGGTTCACATCGCCGCGAAGGGGCTGTATTGTTGATGTTTCAAGCGTCAGTCTGAATGTTTCAGGAGTGACCTCGAGCCAGTATGCATTTATGGCAACTGTCCAGTTACCAGCCAATGGATCGTAAACAACGATCGTTTCGGGCTTCGTTGTGGGATCATCGCACCCTGGATCGATCAGGGGCATTTTATCCGGATCAAACAGGATCATATCCACGTCATTCCACGTGTCTGTCCAGTCCAGACTGAGATTCAGTACAGAAACGTCAGGGAGATTGAATGTGTAATAGACCCAGTCTCCACCACCCGATATCGATGTTGTGTCGTACTGCCAATCCTCATCGAGAATTCCGGTAATCTGTGGGGTTTTGGTGTAATCCCATATCACATTCAGAGAGACAGGGATCAGAACGTCCTCTGTCCCGTCATTTACCCGAATGCTGCCTTTGTATGCGCCAACTGTTCCATCGGGAAGATCCATCACCGCATCGAAGCTTGCAGTCCCTCCTGCCGGAACCGTCAGACTCGCGGGCAGGGTCATCCAGTCACCGGCATCGCCTGTTGATCCGGTTATATCCACGGTTTTTACGCCGGGATTGTTATTTGTAACCGTAAACGTCTTCGTGTAGCTTCCCGGCTGCACTCTCCCGACAAACCACTCGGAATCGACGATTGTACCATCTGTCAGCGCATCGTAGGAATCCTTCACATCCAGCCTTCCGGAACCCTGTTCCCGGACATCGGCACCACATCCTCCGCAATCCTCTTCGTCTGCTTCGTACACTATCAGCCCGTATGCCGTGCGCGTCAGGTTCTCGTTTGGAATGCCTCCATAGGCAACACTTGACCAGTTGTAGACACCCACGGCATCCGGCAGGATCCTGACCGCGTTCGCATCCCCGGAGTCGTCACCAGGCTCGGTTGCAGTGAAGTTTATAGTCTCCGGAAGAAGGTTTGGTGTGGTTGCTATGGGGTGTCCGGTGTTCAGTCTCAGATCACCAACATCGCTGTATGCCCACCCTTTCATTGCGTGAAGCACATTTTTACGGAGCTCGCGGTCCACAATCTCGGTTCCGTGCCGGTTGATCCATGATGCGATGTACCCGCTCTCGAGTATCAGATGCCCGCCACAGTCCACATAATCGAGAAGCATCTGCTTGTACACGGGATCTCTTATTGGAGTCGGGTCTTCCCCGCAACTCCAGACAACGATGTCATAATCACCCCATTCCGTATATAGAGTCTCATCAGACTCCTCGATCGTTACATCGTATCCGATCTCTTTGAAGACCGACTCAAAGACCTCCACGCTAAAATCGTCATCTGAACCAAGATAATTCTCATCATCGATTATCAGAACGGATTCTGTCGGGTTTTTCGCCACCCTGAGCCAGTTCTCCATGTTCTCTATCAACTGCCGCTGCGTGGCGTTGTTGTCGATGTCATCCATGTCAAAGGCGCAGTACACAACTCTGGCGCCACTGCCATTGCCACTGCTGCTGATAATTGGGTCTGCACCGTTCTTCAGTGCTCTTTGCAGTTTTTGTGGTGTTAATCCAGGAATTGCCTGCAACAACAACGCGGCTGCCCCCGCTACATGCGGACAGGACATCGATGTTCCGCTGAGGACGGTATAATCCTCATAATCCTCCCAGAATGCGTTCGGAGCAATTATCTCATCCCCTGGTGCCGCAAGATCGATTGCTACCCGTCCGTCGCCCGCAGGACCCCTTGAACTGAAATCAGCGATTGCACCTTTGCTATCCGACGCTGCAACCGCTATTGCGCCATGGGAAACAGCAGGACTTCCGATCGTGGCTTCGCCTGGTCCATCGTTTCCAGCAGCTGTCACAACGACGTATCCGGCATCAACGGCGTTTGTTACCGCAATTGACATGGGATCGCTTCCGGTACCATCTTCCTGCCATCCTCCGAGGCTTATGCTCAGTATATCTGCGTTATTTTCTATTGCGTACTCAATTCCTTTGATAATCCATGACATGTCTCCAGAGCCGGTTTCATTCAAGACTTTGGCATTTATAAGCGATGCTTCCGGCGCAACTCCGGCAATGCCCGTTGCCGCATTACGTCTGCCCGCAGCAATTCCTGCACAATGCGTCCCGTGCCCGCCCAGGTCATCTGTTGTGCCGTCGTCTGTAAAATCAGATTCTGAGACGATCTTCCCGACCAGATCCGGGTGGGTGGAATCGATACCGGTATCGATGATTGCGATCGTAACACCACCGCCCTGGTATCCCATATCCCACATCGCGGGCGCATTTATGCTGGCGTCGCCATAGTCGCCGATGCACGGGATTGTGATGTTGGAGGTATAATCCGTGCCAGATATTATCCAGCCGATATCACCGGAGATCTTCGTAATCCTGAGGATCACCTCATCCCCCATGGATGTGGCTGGATCTATACCCGTAATCTCCGCTGAAAACGGCATATAGTCAAACTCCCCCCCTGTGACGGTCAGATCAGGGAAGGTTGCGACAGTGGTTCCGTTGATCATAATCTCTATTTTAAAGGTTGTGGAGGAGTTGCTCGCAAAGTATATCCCGTAGCTGTAATCGGTTCCGGTGATGTCTCCGTTGAGATAGTAATCGCCCCAATCGAAACTCTCGTTGTCATCACATAGCTCCATATCCATATAAGCACCATACGCAGTCTCATGCCATTCCAACAGGTAACCATCGTAAGGGGGTATACGACTATGTCCGAGGTATAGCCGGTCGGTGCAGTCGGATGCGGCGGAATTACCATCCACCGGTTCGATGAGTCTGATCCTCTTATCCAGCCAGACCTCCTTTACGTCCTCGCGCGCGGCAATCTCGCTTATCATACACGCAGGAACCTTTGCGGATACTGCGTTTATGATCCAGTGATGTGCAACATTCTCTGCTTGCATTCCATCCAGCGATTTTGAAACTGACTTCTGGGATTTGACTGCTGCTGACTTTGCCTTTCCCACATCAAATTTCGCCAATGGTTCCGTATCTTGCTCTTCCAGCGCTATTATAACTCCTATTTTGTCATTCGGTCTCTCGGCAATCTCCAGAACAAGAGCGGACTCGATTTTCGATTTTTCCGAATTATCGGGCAGTGCTGATACCAAACTTGCAAATTGCAGCAGAACAATTGCCACAATTCCAAAGACCATACAGAATTTCCAGATATTCGATCTCATCTTCATAGTGTTTACCTCCCGGTGTACAGATCCAATGCAGTGGCATTTTGCTCTCTTTTTGCACGATTCTGCTCACTGGTGTACGCCTCCGCGAGACACATACCATGGCACGCCGAGTCACGGTGGCGTCCGTAAGTGCAATAAGCAATCTTTATATCACTCTCTTGAGACTATAGGGACTGCTGCCAGAGCACCATGCGCGGTATGCCATTTGTCTACAGGGTCATAAAGCTTGTGGATTCTCATCCATCATGGACTGTTTAATTATTCCGGACAGTTGAAAAATATAAAGAACCGCTGATAAACACTGACTGCAAAATGCACAAGCATCAGTATCGGTATCGCATCTGCGGGCTATGCAACCGGCGGGAAGCGTTTGCTTACCAGAAACTGATGGAAAGTCCCACTTATCCGATCACCGAATCGAGCGCCCGCATCAGACGCTGATTCTCAGCCCTATTCCTGACAGCTATCCTGATGTGGCGTTCATCCAGATTCCGAAACATTGAACAGTCCCGAACCAGAATCCCGCGATCGAGCATCCCCGCAACCATCGTGCGTGAATCCATGCATGCATAACTGATATCCACAAGAATGAAATTGACACTGCTCTCGTGCGGGGAAAGTCCACGATCAACCAATTCCCTTTCGAGATACTCCCGTTCCTCCCGTATCAGTGCGATCGATCGCTCAAGATAATCGCTCGCCCTGCATTCTCGCATCATATCCATCCCGATCGTTTCAATGGGCACGCCGACATTCCAGACCAGTCGTGCACGATTGAGCAGTTCAGCGAGCTTCTCGGATGCGATACCGAAGCCGAGACGGAGCCCGGGCACTGCAAAGACCTTTGTGAGCGATCTGAGCACAAATACAAAACCGGAGTTGAGGACCGCGTGTGCAATGGACTGAGTCGGATCCGAGAGTTCTATGAACGCTTCATCCACGAAGAGAAAGGTTTCGCAATCAGAGCACCGCTTTGCAAGACGCTGCACATCCTTCCGCGCGATCAGATCTCCTGTCGGATTGTTCGGGTTGCATAGAAACACAGCAGTCGCATCCGAGATATCCTCTGTTGATAGTTCAAGAATATCAAAATAATCGCAGTACGTAACGTCTGCTCCGAACAGCCGGCACTGAAACTCGTATTCATCGAACGTCGGAGCCGGAATGATCACGGAATCGCCACGTTCGATCATCGTCTCGGCAAACAGTCTGATGAGTTCTGAGGATCCGTTTGCAGGTATGATGTTATCCGCGGTGATCCGCTGCCCCTGCCCTTCACCACCTCCACGTCCTTTTTCACTTCCTCTGCCGCTTACCCTTCCGCACAGGTACCGTTCCACAAAGTCAGCGATTGCGTTTCTCAGTTCGGAGTAGCTGTTGTCAGGATAACGTGCAATCCCGCGGATCGTAACAGGGACATCAGGGGGTCCCAATGGATTCAGATTGACACTGAAATCAAGAACAGGTTTGCCTGAAAGTTCTGCCACCCTGCCTCCATGAATGCAGGGGGTGCAGCTTTTGACATGCTCTCGTGCGAACCGTGTAATATCAGAAGACATTATGTATCTTTCGTGATAAAGTCATCGAGGCTGCTTATGCCCTCAAGCTCGCTGGACTCGATTGCGGTCTGGTCAAAAAGCGTTTTTCGCACCTGAATCGGTGAACCGGTCCGCACTGCAATCGCTATGCAGTCACTTGGTCTGGCATCAAGCTCCTTCTGCAGGTCCTGCGTATCGACGACCAGCCGTGCATAGAACGTGCCCTCGTCCAGATCATCGATCAGTACGTGCGTCACTGTCCCGCCCAGTTCATTGAGCAGCGAAACCATGAGATCATGCGTCATTGGGCGCGGTGCCACCTCCTTGTTCAGCGCAATGTGTATCGACATCGCCTCTGCATGACCGACAAAGATCGGCATTATGTGACCGTCATCGTCGGCGAGAAGCACCACCGGTGAGACCTGCTTCGGACTGCCGACCATGTACACGCCCTTGATTGTGGTAGTGATGTTCTCCATTAGTCTAACCGGATTAATAGTGCTGCTCGATCCTATACGACATATTGCAGGATTTGTGGGCTCAAACTCACTTTCCTCGATGTGCACCGGTACTTGGTCTCGTCTTCTCGGTGCCCTCACCACGACTGCGCAAACCACGCGCCTTGCGTCCGGCGCTGGTCAAGCCGCGCTCCGCCCTGCCCTCGACACTGCAGATCCATGAGAGGCGTGAATCACTCTTGATTGCGGGATGGCATGGATCGACCAGTATGATCTCGTACCATTTGTGTTTTCCGTCCTCTCCGACCCAGTACGAGTTCAACACTTCCATGTTAGGGTATTTCTTGCCGGAACGCTCCTCTGCGATCAATTGTATACTCTTCGCGGGCGTTATCTTGTGCATACCCATCCGTTTGGTCCTCCGTCCACGTATGTACCTCGATTTACGCCTGCCGCCACGGCGCACCTTCACACGCACCATCACGATCCCCTGCTTTGCCCTGTAGCCGAGTGATCGTGCGCGATCGATCCGGGTCGGTCTCTCTATTCGTACCACAGTCGGATCCCTTCGCCAGTCCTGCATACGCTGCCATCTGAGTTCATGTACATACGTCTGGTCAGGATTCTTCCATGCGTCTCTTACATAGCTGTAAAATGATTTTGACATTCAATTTCACCATTTTTCCGGTTCAACTGTCGTTTCACAGTCACATCCCGGCGGTTGGAAGTACCAATTTGTGGTGCGGTTGTTATTAAATGTTGCCCGAGCAGCAGCATGCTATAAGGTCAATCTCCGTCTGACCAGATATACCAGGGCAACCACGGCAAGTGCCCCAAATCCACTATATCCACTCAGATCCGACATCTCTTCGGGCTGGTCAGTAACATTCACTGTTCCCCGCCTTGTCTGTACGATCTTCTCGATTGATCCGGAGATGTTCGCCCCCTGAACCATCGTCCGATTTTCAGAAGATGCGAACGATCGTGCAGTCCTTGCAACCATCTTTGCATATCCGTAACCAACGATCATGTTGATCTCTGATTGTGCGAGTATGTTTGCATGCTCGTACGCACTCACAGCGAGAATCGGCTCTGCCCCGCGTTCTCTTGCGGATATGATGGCGGACATTGCATCCCTTTTGCTCTTGTTCACCTTTTCGTCCGGATCGGTGATTCCTATGAGCTCGATTGCGGTTCCCGCCTGCACCATCGCATGTAGCGAGTCATAGATCGCACCGGCGTAGTATCCGGTCTGCAACTCGCTTCTGGCACGGGACAGATCGTCCGCTGCGTCCCGGATCAGCATCTTGCATCCATCGGTCTCACTGACCAGTTCATCGGCATACGCAAGAATCGAGACCGACTGGCTATAGTATCTGGCCGCACGGTCGTGGAGCAGATCCTCCGGAATCGTTGCGTCCGAACCGATGCACGAGAGCGTCGCCCACCATCTGGCAGACCGGGCACGTTCCATCGCGAACGCAAGGAGGTCGATTGCCTCGTCTGCGTTCTCTTTCTGCTCTGCTTCCTTCAGTGTATCCCTTGCTATTGTCAACCTCGACTCTGCTGCGCCCACTCCCTCCAGGATTGCGTTCTTTGACTTCGCATTCTCTAAATCAAGCTCTGCATCAGCAATCTCATCTTCGACACACTTGACGAGGTTGGAGATGTATTCCCGCCCGTCCTGCTCGTTGTCGGCTGCGAGATATCCGGAGAGCCAGCCGATACGCCGCAGATTGACCATCGTGTTGAAACTCCGGCTCATGGATGTGTAGTAGTTTCCGGTGTCGTAATCATGCTGTGCGTCATTTATCTCCTGGTTCTGGCTGACAAACGCTTTCTTGAACTGCGGGTACGGGTCAGCGATTGCCACAGTCTCGTTGTACTGCGTCCTTGACTCCGCCAGCAATGCAGCAGCAAGGGGCTGCATCGCACCAATATACACCTCGGTCTGCACCTCCCCGGTCAGAAGTATTCTTGGGATTTCGTGACCCGTATATACATAGATGGCATCTCTGATGTCTTCGATCTCCATGACCTGAACACCCTGCGCCTCTCCGAGACTGGTCACGTTTATGGTCATTGGTTTTTCGACGATCCTCGAAAACGGACCCACTGGTTCGACGAACCGCGTAACAACCGTTACATTCCCCTGCCCGGACGGTATGAGGAACGTATGCGCACCATTATTCACGGACGCGTTGAGTTTTGCGGGTATCCCCCCGACTGCGCCGATCGACTCATCAGGATTGATCATACCGGTCATGACGACTCCGGAATCCACAGTCCAGTTCATGATCGCTGCAACCGTCGCAACCGTTGTCGCCGCGCCCGCTGACGGTCCCCCGATAACAGGTGACTCGGTGTGCATCACATAGAAGAAATCGCAACTAGCGGGATCTATGCCTGTGATGTCGCACGCCAGAATCGATGCCAGTCTGGCAGAGCCCTGCATATCGACCTGTGTGAACGGCGCGGTATCGACAAACACGTGACCTGTACCGTCCGTCACCCAGACCGTCAGGTTCGTGAGCACCCCGACCTCGCCGCCATCCGGAGTCATGTACACGGCTGGAAGAGATACAGATACCGGATCAGCCGATACACAGGAGACACACGCAATAAGGATGAGAAGTGCCGGAATTAGAATCAGTCGCCTTGTTTTCATTGAATAATCATCTCGTGTTGTGAACTTATAGATTTTGGAACCGGTATCGTCTGCGGCACAAATAAACCCACCCTGAATAGTAACCCCCCACCCATACCGGTCTCGCACACCACCGTCCACAACCCGCCAGGGAAGTTCTCATGCACTAACACACGATTACACAGTCTGCGAAGCAGCGGCGCAGCCATCTCCACAAGATTTCTGTCTCGATCTCGTGTAATCTCGTGGTTTTTCCCAGCATCCAAACTATCTACTCCACTACGATCTCCACGCCCTTCGCGCTCGCATATACCTCCGGATCGTAGTACGAATACGCTCTGCTGTCGGGAACAATCGCCTGCACCGGGAATAGCGCTCGCATATCAACATCGAACGTGAGTTCTTCGCCCCGCGGCAGATCAAGCACATATACAATCGCCTTTCTGCCGGCAATCTCGTATCGAGTGATCGTGCCCGCCAAAACAAGCGCATCCAGACTCGATTGCCCTACAGAGA
>Ga0209013_10000810_pt1 | contig 28639 bp, 25 predicted proteins | sample Cruoilmetagenom2_FD_187291 | JGI IMG/M metagenome (GOLD analysis project Ga0209013, IMG submission 187291) | Oil polluted marine microbial communities from Coal Oil Point, Santa Barbara, California, USA - Sample 2 (SPAdes) (version 2) | ecosystem: Environmental > Aquatic > Marine > Oil seeps ...
GCAATAGCGGGTCAGTTATTTCTTTACACAGGACATCTGGCTTCCATCCAAATGGACGAGACAATCCATAGTGCCACAGTCACACCGCTGTAGTCTGGGAACCGTAAAAGGTGAAAGATGATCATCCGTAATAATAACGGGTGTGCATTTGCATGGTTTTGGATGGCCTGCGATTGGCAGTTCTGCTGGATTAATGGGTTGTGGTCTTCCTGCGGCTGTAGCGGTGTATGTCATAGACATCAAAATAAACAAAAGTACAGATCTCATCATTATCCCCGTAATTTGATGTTACATATGTTTATTGCGCCAGTTTGCTATCTTTTCATAGTAGCTGTTGTATCGGTCGATTTCTTGTTGTTCTAATTTATTTTGGAGTTCTTCGTCTTCGTTGATTCTGGCTTGTAGTTTTTCATCATCAGGATTTTCTTCCAGCCATTCTTGTAGCGTCATCCATTCTTCTTTTACTTTTAGTCTTTTGTCAGCGTTATCCATACAGAACTTTGCGAAACTGCCGTCACCACAGATGGCTTTACTTTCGTCGCTGACCGCAATTGTTAAGGTGACTTCACAGAAAGGACATTTTTCATCCCTCACTTTCATCCAGTTCCCATGAAAACCGCTTCCAAGAGTGTGACTCATGAACGGTCCTTCATGGTAATCAAAGTCCTCAGGCTTCACATTATTAAGGTCTACATCCAGTTTGAAGTCCTTCTCACACCTGTAGCACTTTAATTTAAGTTTATTCTTGCCAATTCCAAACATCACGATCCCTCATTTATTACTACATCCAATCCTGTCACGATTGTCTGTAAATTGGTATGGGAACATTGATCGAACTCTATGATTACGGACTTATCACCAGTTTCAGTAGCCTATTTGAGTGAATTTGGCCATGAGCGGTAGTTGCTGGTGCTAAAAAGCAAAACCCAGCACGATGGCTGGGTTTTGCTAACACGCAGAGGAAATTATTATTATTGTTGCTTTAAACTGTAGTCCATAATTTCCAAAAAAGGAAGAAAGATCCCTCAAGCGGATTCTAATCAGGACAGGTTGTTAACGCGCTGTCGCAGTTCTTGGGCAGGCTTGAAGTGCGCGACGTACTTGTCGGGAACACGCACAGTACTGCCTGTTTTCGGGTTTCTGCCGATGTGCGCCATTCGATGATGCACCGTAAAACTGCCAAAGCCACGCACTTCGATACGCCTACCTGACGACAGGGCATTGGCCAGACCCTCCAGAACTTCTTTAAGGGCAAGTTCAACATCAAGATGGCTTAGTTGATTATTTTCTTCCGACAGCTGTTCTATCAGTTCAGACTTTGTCATGTGCTCCCCTCGGACTGGCTATCCCCGTTTACTCTTTGTAACAGCTGTTCTTCGCATGCCGATTATGCCAGTGACTCCAAGCGTGTTTTTATGCCAGCCCTTAAGTTGAGAACGCCATCTTCAATTAGTAGCGCGTATCGCTGGTTACTGTCATTGAAAATCACATAGGCTGGTTTCTGGTTTAACGGTCGCCTCACGAATTTCATACTCCACCGAGTTCCTCCAACTAGCTCAATGCAAGTAATTGACCTGTATATTTAACCGTTCGGAAAAATCATCAGGTACTGGATCCATGCTCCCTCTGCGCTCTTGTTCCATGTCTATTTCAGACTATCGAGGTACCTTTTTTCTTTGGATAAATCTCAGGCCAGCAAAGCCGAGTCATTCGTCTTTTGTGGTGGTAGTCGATGTCCTCTTGTGCCATTTTGAGAACCTTCTTCCGCGCCTTAGCCAGCATCTTCAAATGATTCTTGAGGGCTAACATTAACTCCTTCTCCTGTTCTGCTGACAGACTTCCTTTGCGCTTCCCGTTCGCACGTAGCCAGTTCGTCAAGTAACTGCTGTCGAATAACGGGTCTGGATATGTCGCTTTCATTTCCCTCACCGAGGTCATTTATCAAACCTCTTCATATCATCCACCATCTTCGAGGGACTGGCTTCGGTTCGGCTTCGAGTGCATTCGGCTTGGTCTTCAACTTGGAACCATTAGTTAATGTTGGCTCGTTCAGGGTCTCCAGCTGTTTCACATTGCCATTTCTTGAGATGTTATCTGACATTTCTGTCATTTCTGACATATATAAGGCGTTTTCTGACATAACTTATCACTCCCTTAACGCTCGCCTAAATGGAATAGGCAGTTCATGAATACTTAACACGCTATAACTTAAGCAAAGTTTATGCCACCACCTAATATCAATGGCTTACGTTTACTTCTTCTAAGACTTTGGTTTTAGTGGTGTAAAAATATCTGACAGATATCAAGGCATCCCTAATAAATCCAATCAATTTGTTTAGTACGATAGGTAAATGCTGAGATCTGAGAAATACTATAAAGAAGAATCAACGTTCATGAATTTCTGAATGTATCAGTGGAGTCGATAGCGGCTGTACAGCGAGTGAAAGGCAGGAAGGCAGGAAGGCAGGTTTTTAATCTGCTTGAGTTGACGCTTACCAGTCAACAGAAAATGTTTGATGCATAATAAACTAGCCTCCCGATGTGAGAGCCTCAGATTCAGGATTTAACAGGTTCAGGTTTGGTACCCGTACTTGGTATTCTGACTTGTGTACGTTGTGTTTTATACGCGGAAATTTCATTCTTTTTGGCAATGCGACGCATCTTTTCATGGATAGCTTGATTCATTTTGAATTGCCAAAGATCCCGATTCATTTCGAATTTTTCCCTTGATTATTATTATTCGAAAACAGACAAGAACAGAATACATCTACTAAAAGTACGTTATCAACCAAGCATTTAACTCAGGTATGCCCTCAATGTGCGTTAATCTATGTTGCATCGATCAGTTAAGCTCGCAGTCGCAAGTGCCAGTTCAGTATACGATTACAGTATTACCAACAGTTTATTACCTCTTATTGATGTCACTACTATCCTGCAACTCCTCAGGTAATGTCATTTCCAGCTCCGCGCACCAGAAGTCTGAGACACCGTATGAAGCGGGATAGATATAATTGATGTAATTTTCACGTGTTATGGGAATGCCTGTGGACTTCATGCGTATCATTACCTCATCTTCTTTATTCATACTCGCCTTCTGTGGGTGAAGTGTTGGAATCTGACTGCCTTTATTATTCATATTGTCAGTATAGACGATGTTCACAGGAATTCAGCTTGATCTTCAGGCCTTAAATCACCCGCTCAAGTTTACGAGGTCAATAACGGAGATGCGGTTATCCGCACGCCGGTTATGCAGGTGACACGTTGCGTATTTTTATACCAGATTCTCTGTTGATAGTGCCATCTTCATCGAGTACTGCGTATTGTTGGGTAGTGTTATTGAAGAGCACATAAGTTGGCTCTTGGTCAAATGGCCGCCTCATGAATTTCATGCTCCAACCGTATTCCTCAACCAGTTTCAAAGCGAGTATTTGATCTGTATTTAACCGTCCATAAACGTCATCTGGTAACTGTTCTGTGATTCCTCTTCGTTCTTGTTCCATGTTTCCCCTTATTTCAGACTATCAATTTCTGTTAACTATTCCTAACCTTGTCACCAACGGAGTGTACTAAGCGCAACATTGCCGATGTTCATCGGAATATTTTGTAAGTGACAGATCAAGCGAACCATTGGTATAAACTTACTCCAGCTACAATTGGAACTATTGCAACAAGAACCAAGACGCCAAGGCACCCTCCTCTCCGGTTTAAAGTCGTTTCATGTAATTGCGCAGGGTGTTCGTTTAGCCACTGTTGGTGACAAGTGCGACAGTAAAATTTCAGGGAGCCATTATTCCAAGCTTTTATTGTACGTGCATCATGCTCTGCAATCTTTCTGCAACGTGCACAGCTGAACTTCTTCTCTTTTGGCTTTTTCTGGCGATTAAGCAGGATAACTGCAACTATCGCTGGAATCCCATAAGGTACTGCATTTTCAATACTTCCAGATTGAAAAAGAATGAATCCGACTCCAATCAACGACCCCAGCAGTAATACTATTAAGACATAATCTAATGCGTTCTTCTTCGGTGGTGAGGTCTGGACTACCTTAGATTTTCTATGTGGAGTTGATTGAGCAACACCTTCAATAACGATGCCTTTTGCTCTTAATCGGTTCCGGGAATCACGCTCAGACTCAAAGAGGACACTATCCCCAATCTTAGGTCTCCTCGCGCGTGTTTTTACACTCGATATGTGAAAAAAAAGTTTATCAGTGCCGTCATCTGGAAGAATAAACCCAAACCCCTTATCACCTCTCCACTGGCTTATTTTTCCTTTCATGGGCCTCCTGACTATTTTCTCACCTGAACCGCGAACTTCTGCTCTTGTTTTTGACATAGGTTAGATTTCAATCTCAATATCCAACCCAAGTATTGCTTCATCTGGTAATCACCCCGATAAAGTTTCTGACGTTGGGATGGAGTCAGTGCCATTTTAGAGGTATCCGTTACAGTGTAACTGGCAGAATAGCGTTACACTGTAACTAGATCAATGGTGACGAGTTCGATTCCCCTTCTGGGAACCTAATTTGTGGTGTTGAGGTGTGATACATTAAATTTATCGTTTAAATACATCCGTGTATTCAATGGGTTGCGGGGCTTATGGTTAGACTCTCCCCGCCGAATCAGATCCCACCAGGAATACCAGAATACCTTTTGAATTATTTACATCTGATAATGGCAATTACTTCTGCCTTACTGGCATGACTGAGCCTATGTGTGTACAGGGACAACCTGAAACAAATCTCCAATAAAGAGGCAGCTTACTGCCAGTTTCTAAAACTCACATAAAAATGCCCCCCCCATTGAGGGAGGCATAGTCTGTGGCACCTATAATTACTTATAAATCCCTATACGAAGCGGGGTAGCTATATCGAATTTATGGACACTTCTTATGGTCAGGATGCGCATCGCAGAAACTAGTACCACCGCCACCATCACCGCCGCCACTATCATCAGTGATTGTCACTACTTCACTACAATTCCAGTCAGATGAACCAACTGAGTTAGCAGAACTCACGCAGTAACGGAATGTTCCAGCACCACTGGCATCATCATAGGTAGTGACGTTGGCACTAACAGAACCAACGTCTGTTGTACCTACCCAAACACCACTACGGCGCTTATGTGGAGATTGACGCATGATATCGAACCGATCTTCGTTATCACTATTATCTGACCAATTAATCAGAGCCCTACCATTTGTTTGATCAGCCACTGTCACATCACTCGGTGCAATGGGTGGGTTTGATGGTGGATTGACTACTGGTTCTGTCACCGTTACAGATTTGGTGATGCTGTTGCTACCACTGTCGTTATCCGTCACTGTCAGTGTTACGTTGTAGGTGCCTTCCGTTGCATAAATATGAGTAGGGTCTTCAACTGTGGATAATGGACTTGCATCACCGAAGTCCCAGGACCAGCTGGCAATCAAACCATCACTGTCACTGGAGGTGTCTGTGAAGGTGACTGTCAGGTCGTGTGTGCTGAAAGTGAATCCAGCGGTTGGAGCACCAGGTAGACAACCGAGGTCAGGAACAGCCATGTGCATACGACCGTAACCTGTCTGGTTATCATAGCCAGGTGTTCCTATATCAACTGTATTATCACGCAAAACCTGCCGCACCTGTTCCGCAGTGGCACATGGATTTTGAGAGAGGATTAATCCTGCATATCCGGATACCAGTGGAGCTGCAAACGATGTGCCGTCTCCTCCTATATATGTGTCCTCACCTGGTCTGTGAGGCTCATACCACAGCTCTGGGAATAAAAGCCAATAATTAGCCACCCATGCATCGTATGCACTTGATACACCACTGCTCCATATCGTTTCACCTGGTGCTACTAGATCCAACACTTCACTGCCAAGAGCATAGGTCGAGAAGGTTGAACGTACATCGCCCCAGTTAGAAGAACCCACGGATATGGTTTCCGGCATGCTCGCAGGAAAGTAAAGTCCGGCTGCGCCACCATTGCCTGCTGCAGCAATGACAATCACATCATTTGCAACAGCATAACGAATTGCCTCCTCAATTGGTGCAAGCTCACCTGGAGTCGCACCCCCAGGCGCAATCCCCCAACTAGCGTTAATGATATCGGCACCGTTATCAACAGCATAAGAGATACCTTCGACGATATCCGAGCCTAGCGCCTCGCCTTCAGCGTTAATTACACGCACAGGCATTATCTTACAGTGCCAACAAGCCCCAACCATGCCTTCATACAAGCCAGTTTCAGGATTGATGTTGTTTGCCATCATGGCCGCAATACCGGCAACAGCCGTTCCATGGAACACACCAATGTCCATGGTAAAAAATTGCGGGTAATATTCCAGGTTGTTGTCTATGCCATCTCCAACGGCCGCATCCCCATCAAATCTGTAGCCAAAAGGGATAGCATATGGATCACTGATCCATTGATGGTCAGGTATAGAGAAAATGTCAGGATTATTGTCTTCGCTGAGTGGGTCATCATCCGGACTGCCAACATTGTTACCGGCAAAATCCCAGCCGATTATGTCGTCCGCCCAGCCATTGCCATCATCATCCAATCCATTTCCAGCTATTTCACCAGGGTTGGTCCAGATGTTGTCCAACAAGTCGTCATGGTCCTTATCAATTCCACTATCCAGAACTGCAATGACAACATTGGGTGAACCTGTCTGTATTGTCCATGCAGCCTCTGCCTCTACCCGGAATAACCCCCACTGGTCAACGAGGTCTTCGGGTGAACATTCCGGGTCATTGATAAAATCACAATCCTCAGATGGATTATCGTCATCCACATAAAATGGATCATTGGGTGGTATCGTGTCATTGATGTAGAGGATTGGATCCGCGGCAGCATACATAACACCTGGCAATCCTTTGGCCGCAGCAGTCATCTCCCCAGGCCCGACACCCATATGAACGGGAATAGCCATCATGTACCAGTTCGTGCCGTGTAACTGCTTCAACTTGCGTAAGCCGAGCCCCTTGGCATGCTCAAGGAAAGTTGGCTCACTGGTATCAGTGGATAACTTGATAAGGATGTGGTTCTGCGCCACAGCATGACTACGCCGAGTCAACCCCTTTTGCTGCGCTATTAATGGCGGTGCTGATTGGACAGAAGGCTCGGTGGCCTTTTCGGGGAGAACGACCACATCGGCCGCATAGATCTGTGAAGAGGATAACGAAGCTAGTATTGTTATCGTGGTGAGCAGAAGAAACTTTATTGCTTGTAAAGGATGTAATGTAACCATCTCTTCACCCTCCCTACACGTGAACGTGCGAGCAAAGCAACCAGCCGACCATATTCAAAGCATTATGAGTTTACACTCATTTATCAGCTTCACAATTGCCGGCTTCTCCCTCAAAGCCTGAATCATCAACTATCTATATGATACACCTATTAGTTGTTTGGATGCGCATTTCACGAAAACCGCATACTTTATAATGGCTTAGCTTTCTTTTGTGCCTGATTTTCTTGGTGATGCGGCCAATATTCACTAACAAGAATCAGAGTGATACTTGAACACAGTAGCCAATCATCATTATCTGCACAGACTTAAACAACGTAGGGTGATACCAAGGGTAGTTAAAGCTCTCGGCTACTGAAGCTGATCGGCAATATTCCACCGGCGGAATTGGAAGCGACGTATTATCGCCAACAACGAAGAGTCGGCCATGGCGGCTTGAATCAAACTAAACTGTCTCCGGAATACCCGGGACGATTCAGTTATCCTGAAATTAATACCGTGTGTCTGAGGTGTTCGGAAGAAAACCTCCCCTCACGCACATATATAGCTAGCAGGGAGAAAACCGGTCTTGTCAAACGACCTCCCTTACCTCGGATTTTGAGAGAAACCTCATCTCGGTGAGATGACTGGTAGAGAGGTTAAACGGAAAAATGATGATACCGATAAAGGGTGGAGTGGAAGCCGGAATACTCGAATGGAACTGAAAAAGTCTTCGCACCCAGAATCCACATCTCAGAATGGCGTATATGAGACCTGAGTGTGTGTATCAGACATGACTCATCATCCAGGCGAGCCTGTAGGAGTGACCAGAAATGAGGCCTGAGATCCCACCGAAATTGCCTGTTTGCAAGCTATATAGGGCATTGAACTCTCGTTCGTAGACACGCAACCACTTTTTTAATCGTAGCAAACAAAAGATGGCTGATGCCTGTCGCAGCCATTGCGAAACACACCGCCCATTTGCGGGGTAAATGCTTGCGAGGTGGTACGAACAGGTGGTACAGTCGGTGGTACACCGGCTCAGAAGAGTTAAGTATTTCAGTAAGTTACAAACGACCGGTGGAGGTTATTCGATTCTCCCCGCCTCCACCACTCACTAAAAAGGCTCGCCAAATGGCGAGCCTTTTTAGTTCTACAGAACCACTCGTTTGCTGTGGATCAGTTCACACAGCTTCACTCTTCTTCATCGTTATTGAGTCGCATGCTTGGCAGGTCTGTCTTTCCGATCACATGCAAGACGATGCCAACGCCCATGAAGAAAACTACTGAGGCAGTGAGGCTTGCAGCGACTGAATCGTATACGCCGTCTGCCGATTGCAGGTAAAGCGTCACTATGCAGGCGATCGCGCTCAGGTAGCTGGCGTAGGCGAGTAGAACTGTCAGTTTTTGTGTACGAGGTTGTTTTTTAGTCGTGATCATCCTGAGCTCCTAGAGTTTGTCCTCGTAGACGACGACGTCTGCCATCTCACGCAGACCCTGCTCATAATCAGCAAACAGGCCGTTTCCTTTGCGCTGTTCCAGAATGGTGCGCATTTGATCACGCACGCCCGCAACGGCATTGGTAGGGTCTCCTGGTGTAACTTTACGTACTGCAAAAACAACGATGGTGTTTTCATCCAGCTTGGCGCTGGCAGCTGCCTTGTCGCCTGAATCGTTAACAGCAGCTGTATCGAAGATAGCATTGACCAGCACTGCAGACAGATCATCCTTGCCGACACGGCCGATATCGCTGGAAGCACCCAGGGACAGCTCGAGTTCTTTAGCGAGTTCGTCTAGCGTTTTACGCCCTTCCCTGAGGCCGGAAACCATGTCGGCGACCTTAACCGCTGCAAAGTCGTGTAGCGTTTTGCTCTTAAGCTGCTGACGAATATCCTCTTCAACCTCATCGAACGCCCTCAACTCTGGCTGACGATGCCCGATGTTACGGATAGCAACCAGTGTGTTCTCATCCAGTTCGATGACTTCGCTGTTGAGACCTTCCTGAATGACATCTTCCGAGAATGAGGCATCGATAAAGGCACGGTTACTGGTGACCCCTTCACTGGCATCCCGGGTAACCCAGTCGGATTCAATGATTTTCAGGCCCAGGGCATCTGCAGCAGGTTGTAGCGTAGTAGGCTGTTCAAAGACGAGGTTCTGCATTTCTTCGGCCTGCTGGCCAAACTGTGCAGCCGCTTCGCGCCGTGAGTATTCTTCTACGATCTCGTCACGCGCTTCGGCAAAAGACTTGCCGGCCTCCTCTTTTATTTCATTCAGCTTGATGACGTGATAACCGTAACTGGTACGAACGGGATCACTGATATCACCCGGTTGCATGCTGAATGCCTGATTTTCAAATGCCTCGAGCATGACGCCTCGCTCGAAGAACCCAAGGTCCCCGCCCTTCTCGGCACTGATAGTATCGGAGGAGTATTCTTTCGCGAGCACTGCAAAGTCGGCGCCCTCGTGCACCTGTTTTACCAGGTCTGCGGCAAGCGACTGGACTTTAGCGTCTTCAGCTTCATCATCACCTTCCACCGCCAGCAGGATGTGCTGTGCCTTGCGCTCTTCCGGTGATGTGTACTGGTCTTTCTGCTCTTCATAGAGCGCTTTAAGGGCATCTTCTTCCGGCTCAATCTGACCGGCAAGCCCATCTATGGACAACACCATGTATTCGACGCGTACTGCCTCCGGTGTCATATAGGAGTGATGATTTTTATCGTAGTACTCTTTAAGCTGTTTATCTGTGACAGTCACCTGGTCAGAAAATCGCTTGATATCCAGGTAGAGGTATACGGCATCCCGCTTCTCCTGCTCGAGCCTGACCATGTCATCGAGTTCTGCCTCTGTGACGAATGCTGACCGGCTGAACCCGTCCGAGATCTGATCAACTATGTTGCTTTTACGCAGGCTGTTTTCAAATGCCACTGGAGACAGGCCATTGCGCCTAAGGGCACTCGCATACATGTCCTGTGAGAATCTGCCATCCTGCTGAAAACTCTCGTTGGTGCGTATATAGGCGGCGAGTTGTTCGTCACTGATGCTGTAGTTCTGATCTCTGATGTCGGCAGTCAGCAGTCGCTGGCCGATCATTTCATTCAGTATGCGCAGCTTGAAGACTTTACTTTCCAGCAAGCTGTTATCAATATTTTTGCCGAATTGCTGACGCAGGCTTGCCTTGCGCCGAGTCAGAACTTCCTGATAGTCCTGCAACATCAATTCTTCACCGTTTATCTCGGCAACGATTACCTGCTCCTGGCCACTGAAGTACTCATTAACCCCCCACAAGGCGAACGGGACGGAGATGATAAAAACGATGACCCAGGCAATCCAGCCCTGGGCTTTTTCACGGATAGTAGTAAGCATGGTTTAACGTTTACGCTAATGTGATCCAGAAAATAAAAAGGGCAAATCCTCGCGGATTCGCCCTCAAAAAATGGCGGAGCGGACGGGACTCGAACCCGCGACCCCCGGCGTGACAGGCCGGTATTCTAACCAACTGAACTACCGCTCCGGAATTGGTACCGCTACGCGCTACACAACTTAGTGGTGGGTGCTGAGGGGATCGAACCCCCGACCCTCGCCTTGTAAGGGCGATGCTCTCCCAGCTGAGCTAAGCACCCGAAAAAGGCGCGCTAGTTTACTGCATCTTTTAGTGCTTTGCCAGCCTTGAACTTAGGCGTATTTGCTTCGGCAATCTGGATGGTTTCGCCAGTGCGTGGATTGCGACCTGAACGTGCGGCACGGTGACCGACAGAGAATGTACCGAAGCCTACGAGGGTGACAGAATCACCTTTCTTCATGCTGCCTGTGATGCCATCGAATACTGCGTCTACTGCGCGGCCTGCAGCGGCCTTAGAGATATCGGCTGCTTCTGCAACCATGTCGATCATTTCTGATTTATTCACTATGTTCTCCCCTGAATGGTGGTTTGGGCTATATTTTGTTCGTCGAAAGATAACAGGGCATGAACTATTACCTGGCCGTTATCTTAGGCTCGAAGATTGTACACATGCGGATAGACGAGATTCAAGCGTAAAACTGAAAAAAGTGAGGTTTTTTGCGGCTTTCAGACCGATTTTTTGAAAAACGGCGTGACAATAGTCAAAAAAAAGCCCCCGGAGGGGACTTTTTTCAGAAGTCGGTGAAAAAACTCAGTGCCGGGTCATGCCATCAGAGCCGGGAGCTTTGTCTTTAGCTGCTCTCTCAGCCTTGGGTTTTGCCCTCTTCTGAGCCTTGCCCTGCTTAACAGGCTCAGGAGATTTTTCCAGTGCGATCTCAAGTACCTGGTCGATCCATTTCACTGGCCGGATATCGAGGTCTTTCTTGATGTTGTCCGGAATCTCAACAAGGTCCTTGCTGTTTTCATCCGGGATAATCACAGTTTTGATGCCACCACGGTGGGCAGCCAGCAACTTTTCCTTCAACCCGCCGATCGGCAGAACCTCGCCTCGCAGAGTGATTTCACCGGTCATCGCAACATCGGAACGGACAGCTATTCCTGTGAGCCCGGAAACAATCGACGTACACATTCCAACACCCGCCGACGGACCATCTTTCGGTGTTGCTCCCTCGGGGACGTGCACGTGAATGTCGTAGTTCTGATAAAAGTCTTCATCGATACCGAGTGTATCAGCACGGCTGCGTACAACACTCATGGCAGCCTGAATAGATTCCTGCATCACTTCACCAAGCTTGCCAGTAAACTGTTGTTTGCCACGGCCCTTCAGGACCACTGACTCGATGGTCAGCAGTTCACCACCCACTTCTGTCCAGGCGAGCCCGGTCACCTGGCCAATCTGGTTGTGTTCTTCCGCCTTGCCATAGCGAAAGCGTCTGACGCCGAGATATTTTTCGAGTTGCTTCGGTGCCACTACAGCTTTCTTGTGGCTTTTATTCAGCAGCAGCATCTTGGCGACCTTGCGGGAAATCTTGGCGATCTCGCGCTCCAGCCCTCTGACGCCGGCCTCGCGTGTGTAATAACGTACAATGTCGCGCAATGACTTGATCGATAGAGAGAGCTCCTCATCTTTCAGGCCATTGTTTTTCTTTTGCTTATGTACCAGGTAACGCTCGCCGATCTTGACCTTCTCGTCTTCGGTATAACCAGACAGGGTTATCACTTCCATACGATCAAGCAGCGGGCCGGGTATGTTAAGGGAATTCGCCGTAGCGATGAACATGGTCTCCGACAGATCGTATTCGACCTCGAGATAATGATCGACGAAGGTGTTGTTCTGCTCCGGATCCAGCACTTCCAGCAATGCTGAAGAAGGATCACCTCGGAAGTCCATGGACATCTTGTCGACTTCATCGAGCATGATGAGTGGATTGCGCGTTTTGATCTTGCTCAGGTTCTGAATGATTTTGCCAGGCATGGAACCGATATAGGTGCGGCGGTGACCACGAATCTCGGCCTCATCTCGAACGCCACCGAGTGACATGCGAATGAACTTGCGGTTCGTTGCACGGGCGATAGATTTGCCCAGTGACGTCTTACCGACACCCGGAGGGCCGACCAGACACAGGATAGGACCTTTCAGTTTGCGGACCCGCTGCTGCACAGCAAGATATTCGAGAATACGCTCCTTGACCTTTTCCAGACCGTAATGGTCTTCATCAAGCACAAGCTGGGCCTTGGCCAAATCGCTGCGTACACGTGAACGCTTCTTCCATGGCACATTCACGAGCCAGTCAATATAGTTGCGTACGACCGTCGCCTCAGCGGACATCGGCGACATCATTTTGAGCTTCTTCAGTTCAGCGTCGGCCTTTTCCCTGGCTTCTTTCGACATGCCGGCCTCTTCGATCTTCATGGCCAGCTCATCCAGTTCGTTAGGGGCCTCGTCCATATCACCCAGTTCTTTCTGTATGGCCTTCATCTGCTCATTCAGATAGTACTCACGCTGGCTTTTTTCCATCTGTTTTTTGACCCGGCCACGTATACGCTTCTCGACCTGCAGCAGGTCGATTTCCGAATCCATGGTGCCAAGTAAATGTTCCAGACGGTCCTGTTCGGACGAAACCTCAAGTATCTGTTGCTTCTCATCCAGCTTGAGGTTGAGGTGGGCAGCTATGGTATCAGCCAAACGACCTGCTTCATCGATTCCACTCAGTGAATTGAGGACTTCTGGAGGAATCTTATTGTTCAGTTTGACGTATTGCTCGAAAGTGTTGAGCACGGTGCGCATCAGTACATCGGATTCTTCACCGGCCAGTTCTACTATCGGCATCACTTCCGGAACCGCCATGAAACACTCATCAACTTCCGTGAACTCCAGTGCACGCGTTCTGGCGCCACCTTCGACCAGCACCTTTACGGTGCCATCTGGCAGTTTGAGCAGCTGCAGTATGCTGGCCAGGGTTCCAACGGTGTATAGCTCTTCGACAGCCGGGTCATCATCTGCGGCATCTTTTTGTGCCAGCAGCAGTATATTTTTACCGCTGTCCATGGCGCGATCGAGCGCGGCTATGGATTTTTCGCGCCCAACAAAAAGGGGTATCACCATATTGGGAAAGACGACAACGTCCCTCAGCGGCAGCACCGGTAAAGGATGGTTGTCAGTGCTCGTCATTTCCTGGTTTTTCGTGTCTTCGCTCATTGATATTCCTGGCTATTGAAATTGGGCTGCTGCTCGTGTCGTATCCGCAGCTACTCATACAGAATGGAGTCAGCGAGCTTATATTCAAGCCCGTAAATCCTGAGTTTCATTATGGGATTGGGGCCAGGCACTTGAGGCCAGGCCCTGGTTCAGTGCTTGGTCGCGGTGGCTGGCACCTTTACATCATCTTCGTAGATGAACAACGGCTGTGCACTATCGGTGATCACATTCGTATCAACGACGACTTCACGAACACCCGTCATCGAAGGTAGTTCATACATTGTATTGAGCAATGCGTGCTCGAGTATTGAACGCAGCCCACGGGCACCGGTCTTGCGGTTCATGGCCTTCGCGGCAACGGCACGCAGTGCACCTTCCCGTATGGTCAGGTCAACGCCTTCAAGACTGAACAGCTTGGTGTACTGCTTGACCAGTGCGTTTTTGGGTTCTTTGAGAATGCGGATGAGTGATTCTTCATCCAGTTCTTCCAGTGTCGCAACGATAGGCAGACGACCGACGAATTCAGGGATCAAACCATAATGAACCAGGTCTTCCGGCTCAATATCCATCAGGATTTCACCAATCTTGCGCTCTTCATCTTTACCCTTGATGGAGGCGCCAAAGCCGATGCCACTTTTATCTGAACGGTCCTGGATAATTTTTTCGAGACCGGCAAACGCACCGCCGACAATAAACAGGATGTTGCGTGTTTCAACCTGCAGGAATTCCTGTTGCGGGTGTTTTCTGCCGCCCTGTGGCGGAACAGATGCGGTCGTGCCTTCGATCAATTTCAGCAGGGCCTGCTGGACGCCCTCACCGGAAACGTCGCGTGTGATCGACGGGTTGTCTGATTTGCGGGAAATCTTGTCGATTTCATCGATATAGACGATGCCGCGCTGCGCCAGATCAATGTCATAGTCACATTTTTGCAGCAGTTTCTGGATGATGTTCTCGACGTCTTCGCCGACATAGCCGGCTTCAGTCAGTGTTGTTGCATCGGCAATGGTGAACGGTACATTCAGCAGCCTGGCGAGTGTCTCGGCGAGCAGGGTTTTACCAGACCCGGTCGGGCCGATGAATAAAATATTGCTCTTGGCGATATCGACTTCGTCGGCATCGCCTTCATGTTCTATGCGTTTGTAGTGATTGTAAACCGCCACGGAGAGGATCTTCTTGGCGTTTTTCTGGCCGATGACGTACTGATCGAGCCGTTCCTTGATCTCGTGCGGCTTGGGGAAACTGCTGCCTTCGGTGTCTTCGTTGAGCTCAACGTCGATCTCTTCGCGGATGATCTCGTTGCACAGCTCGACGCACTCGTCACAGACGTAGACAGAAGGCCCGGCGATAAGCTTGCGAACTTCATGCTGGCTCTTGCCGCAAAACGAGCAATAGAGCAGCTTTTCGTCGGTATTGTCGTTTTTGTCGTCTGCCATGATGTAGCCCGCGATGCCTTATTCACACTCAGTATAGTCGATAATGAACTTAGCAAGAAAAACGCGGCCTTGGCAAGCCTAAAACCCCGCGGATCCTCAAGGAATCTCTAATCTATTCATGAATTCGTACAGATTAGACCAGAGGTTCTTTAAAGGGTATTTTCGTCCCTGCTGGCGATGACCTTGTCGACCAGACCGTATTCTCTGGCTTCTTCCGCTTCCAGAAAGCGGTCCCGTTCAGTGTCCTGTTCTATGGTTTCAAGATCCTGACCGGAATGCGACTTAAGGATATGGTTCAGGCGCTCACGAATGCGCAGGATTTCACGTGCATGAATTTCGATGTCACTGGCCTGACCCTGGAATCCGCCCAGCGGCTGATGGATCATGACGCGCGAATGAGGCAGACAGTAGCGTTTATTGGCAGCACCACCAGCAAGCAGCAATGCACCCATACTGGCTGCCTGACCAAGACACACAGTGCTGACATCCGGCTTGATGAACTGCATGGTGTCATAGATGGCCATTCCCGCTGTGACGGAGCCGCCCGGTGAATTGATATACAAGTGGATATCCTTGTCCGGGTTCTCTGATTCAAGGAACAGCATCTGAGCCACAATCAGATTTGCTACATTGTCCTCAACCGGGCCAACCAGGAATATCACCCGCTCCTTGAGCAGGCGTGAATAGATATCGTATGCCCTCTCACCCCGTCCCGTGGTCTCGATGACCATGGGCACCAGGCCCAGGGCCTTGGGGTCGTTCACATTATCGACGATATCAGTCATCTTTATCTCCATCGGTAGACGGAACAACAGTAGCAGGTGTCACGAGTTCCTGAAAGCTGAGCGGCTTGTCTGTCACGTCAGCTGTTTCCAGCAGTTTATCCACGACCATGAACTCCAGCACCTGTGCCTCGATTTCGGCGAGACGATTCTGGTCACTCTTGTACCACTGGATGAACGTTTCAGGCTCTTCATAGCTTTCAGCCAGTTTTACGAGCCGTGCTTCCACCTTGTCTTTGTCAGGCATCATTTTTTCACGTCCGGTCACTTCGCCCAGTGCCAGACCCAGCGCAACGCGCCGTTCAGCCAGCTTGCTGTAGATGTCCCTGGTGGCTTCGTTATCGGCGATGCCCGGCTGTTCCTTTTCTGCAGCCTGCAGCAGCATGTCGAGTTCCTGGCTGACCAGCGATTTAGGCAGTTCGATGCTGTTCGTGTCCAGCAGTGCCTGGAAAGCGGCATCACGCACCATGGTGCTAAGGCGGTCTTCAGCTTCGCGGCTAAGGTTTTCGCGGATTTCCTCACGGAACTTAGCGATACCGCCTTCCGTCACGCCAAAAGATTCCGCCAGCTTCTCATCGACCTCAGGCAATTCCTCTTCGGCGACATCCGTCGCGCTGACTGCAAAATGGGCATCTTTGCCGGCCAGCGTTTCATTGTGATAATCATCCGGAAAACTCACATCAAGCTCGCGGTCTTCACCCGCCTTGATGCCTTCCAGTTTTTCCTCAAAGCCTTCGATCAGGGATTTGGAACCCAGCACGATTGGCATATCCTTGCCTTCACCGCCCTCGAACACTTCTCCATCGACGCTGCCCTTGAATGTCATGATGACACGGTCACCAGTTTTGGCTTCGCGATCGACAGTGACCCAGTTCATGCGTTGCTTACGCAGTGAATCCAGCGTGTTCTCCACATCGTCATCACTGATTTCACACACCGGGCGCTCTACTTTGAGGGTATCGATCTTGAGCTCGGAAAGGTCAGGATAGACCTCGAACACGGCGGTATATTCAAAATCCTTGCCTTCACCCATGGAACTGGTCTGGATATTCGGTGCCCCGGCCGGACGCAGCGATTCCTGCTGCAGCGCCTGCGGGTAGGTACTGTTGATCAGGTCGCCAAGCACATCCTGCAGTACATCAGCCTGATAGCGGGACCTGACAATTTTCATCGGGACTTTACCTGGCCGGAAGCCGGGCACTTTGACTGTTCGGGACAATCTTTTGAGCTGCTTGTCTACTTCTGAATCAAACTGTTCAGCTGGCAGCGTGACTGTCATTTTGCGCTCAAGCGCGCCGGATTCCTCTACATTTACCTGCATTTTTTACTCTCATCTGCTTGTCTTGCCAGACGTTTGAGCCGTCTGGTTTGGGTAGTCTGGTGCGAAAGGGGAGACTCGAACTCCCACGGGTTACCCCACTGGAACCTAAATCCAGCGCGTCTACCAATTCCGCCACTCTCGCGAACAGCCGGGCAATTCTATATGAATAGCGGAAAATTACAATTTACAACGGATCAGGAAGGCTGGCGGGACAACCACACTTCAAGACCCTGCACGATCAGATCAATATCCAGATCAAGAAATTTCGAGCTGGCACTTTCATCCAGGCTATAACCTGCATTTTTCAATTCGGTTTCCAGATAGGCCTTCACAGACAAAGCCAGAGCAGAACCTCCCCGTTTGCATGTTCGAGCCACTTCGGCAAGATCGTCAATGCGTCGATGCAATTCTCCAGCATACTCAAAAGGACTCTCGAGCATCCCGAAATGGGTCAGATACATCCGTTCCGGACGCCATGCTATTAGCTTGTCGATGGAGGCATGCCACTCTTCTGGCTCAAACTGCACGGGTGTCGTGGGCGGAAAGATAAAGGGCCTGCCATCGCAAAACAATTCCGGGTACACGATGCCAAAGGTGTCACCGGTAAAAAAGCCGTGTGTACTTTCATCCCATACGCAGAAGTGATGGCGGGCATGCCCGGGTGTATCCAGAGTGATCAGTTCGCGTCCTGCCAGACTGAAGCGAAAGCCGTCCTCGGCACTGCGAACCCGCTTTTCATCGACGGGCACAATTTCACCAACACTTTTCCTGAGGCCTTCACGTCCATAGACAGCTTCGGCACCGGCGATGAGTCTGGATGGGTCGATCATGTGACGTGCGCCACGCGGATGGATGATCAACTGTGCCTGTGGGCAGACTTCCATCAGCCGCCCTGCACCGCCCGCGTGGTCCAGATGTACGTGAGTCGGGACAATATAGTCGACACTTTCTGCCGACAGCCCCTGGTCTGCAAGAACATCGAGTATACGCGGGACACTGTGATCTACGCCGGTATCGACAATGGCTGTCCGTCCCTTTTCAACAATGACATAGCAGGCTGCGAGTCCGGGGCGATGGTAGCCGGTATCGACCTGTATGATGCCGCCACCGAGGTCTTTACTAATCGATTCAAGCATCAGGGGGCTAGTGGTGTTCAGTGCAATCACCGGGCAGACTTTCGATGCGTATATCACCGACCCGGCCTTCCTGCCACAGGTAGATTTCAGTGGTGGCCTCGACACAGCGGTTGCAGCTGGTGCCACAAGATGCCGTAGCCATTTGTTTAGAAACCTTGCCCTTGCGAATCCAGTAATCCAGCATCCCCCGTACAGCTTCCGGGCTGGCCTTGAAGTGCAGGGCGATATCGGACAGTGTTGCCTGGCGGCGTTCGATCATATAGCGCTTGACGTCGGACAGGATCATGATCTTGCCCCTGCCACGACGGCAACCTGCTCATCCTGTTTTCCACTCCAGATGCGCAGTGCCACGACTACGGCGGCAATCAATCCGGACATGCTAATCACCCACACAATCGAGAAAGCCGGATGCTGACTGTAGGTGGCCAGCTGGTAGTAACTCGTCGACACGACGTACGCCACGCCAGTGGTCCAGGCTGCCACAAATCCTGCCCAGGCCTTGCCGGTCTCTCTGGCCACCGCCGCAATGGTGGCCACACAGGGGAAATACAGCAGCACAAACAGCAGATAGGCAAAGGCGCCATGCTTGCCATCGAAATAGCGCGTCATGGTGCCGAACACGGATATATCGACCGCCTGCTCCTCGGCGGCAGCTGTCTTGTCTCCCGTCTCGCCAACATCCATAGCCAGTGGATCAAAAACAAGGTCTGCGACCCCTGCCAGGTTTTCAGGAATGGTTGCCACGGCTGCCGACAACTGCCCCATCAGGTCGAATGGCGGCTCAACGTAATCGGCGCCGGCGTCTGCAATGGCGATCTGCGTATACAGCGCATCCAGCGTTCCGACCACCACTTCCTTGGCCAGCACACCGGTAAAGATGCCAACCGTTGCGGGCCAGTTGTCCTCTCGTATACCCATTGGTGCGAAGGCTGGTGTCAATGTCCTGGAGACATTGCTGAGAACAGAGTTTTCAGTGTTCTCGTTGCCAAAGCTGCCGTCTGTGCCGATCGAGTTCAGGACATTGATGATAAGCACCATGATGACAATGACGCGGCCTGCTTCGAGCATGAACAGCTTGACGCGATCCCAGGTGCGCAGCAACACGCCGCGCAGCGTCGGTACGTGGTAGGCGGGCAGTTCCATCAGAAAGCCGGTGCTGGCGCCGGCCAGCAATGTGCGTTTCATGATCAACCCGGTCAGTACAGCAACCGTAATGCCAATCAGATACAGCCCGAAAACCAGATTCTGGCCATTGCTGGGGAAAAAGGCGGTTGCGAACAGTGCATAGACCGGCAGGCGCGCCCCGCAGGACATGAAAGGGTTCATCAGCACGGTCAATTTGCGTTCACGTGGATTATCCAGCGTGCGGGTTGCCATCACAGCCGGTACGTTGCAGCCAAAGCCGACAATCAGTGGCACGAAGGCCTTGCCGGGCAGGCCGATGGAGCGCATGAAGCGATCCATGACAAAGGCGGCACGCGCCATATAGCCGCTGTCTTCCAGTACTGACAAAAACAGGTACAGGCTGGCAATGATGGGGATAAAGGTCGCAACCACTTGCAGACCGCCGCCCACTCCACCGGCCAGCAGTACGACGCTCCATTCCGGAAGTCCAACCATCTCCATCAGATGTCCCACACCATCAACAAAGAAGGCGCCTGCAGCTCCATCAAAAAAGTCGATGAATGCACCACCAATATTGATGGTGAACATGAACATCAAATACATGACAGCAAGGAATACAGGTACCCCGAACAGTCGGCTGAGCACAAGCCTGTCTATACGGTCTGTCAGGGTCTGACCTGCTTCGCCTTCCTGCTTGATGACCTGGCTGGCTATGACATGTGCATGGTTGAAGCGAGCATCGGCGATGTGGACATCGGCATCTTCCCCACTACGTTCGGCAATACTATGGCGCAGGTGCTCAACTTGCTCGGTCAGTTCAGAGTTGCCCACTGATTGCTCAAATTCCTCGCCTTCAAGCAGTTTCAGCGCAGTCCAGCGCGGATTGTCATGCTTCCCCGTGGCTTCGATCAGCGGTCTCAGATCAGCAATGGCTTCTTCAACAATATCTTCATGCACGACCTGGAAACTGCAATCAGGTGCATGCTGCAATACGCGGCTGATTTGCAGCTTCAGGTCATCAACTCCTTCACCGCTGATCGCCACAATCGGAACGATCGGACACTTGATGCGGTCCTGCAGCCAGTCCAGATCCAGTATCACACCACGCCGCCGTGCGACATCCATCATGTTGACGGCCAGTACCATCGGTACGCCCATTTCCATGATCTGCATACTCAGATACAGATTGCGCTCCAGATTGCTGGCATCGAGGATGTTGATGATGAGATCAGCATCACCCGACAGCAGGTAGTCCATGGTAATTTTTTCATCGAGAGACAGTGCATCGAAAGAATAGATGCCCGGCAGGTCAATGACAGAGATGTCACTGCCATCGAGTTCGAAGCGCCCTTCCTTCCGGTCGACCGTAACGCCCGGCCAGTTGCCGGTACGCTGGCGTATACCTGTAAGGAGATTGAATAAGGCGGATTTGCCGCAGTTGGGGTTGCCCGCCAGGGCGATGGTGCTCACATTAAGGTTCCAGAGGCACGACCAGCAGCTTGTCCGCTACACCTGTGCCCAGTGCGATGCGTGTCTCGCCGCGCGCTACTACGACACCATTGCTGCGGAACTGAACGATATCGAGTTCAACACCATTCCTCAGGCCGAGGCCGAGCAAGCGACGCACCAGGCTGCGGTCACCACTGATCTGCTTAAGCCTGACACGCTGACCCGTTTCGAACTCGTTAAGCAGCATTGGCTCGCTATTATTTGTAGGTTGCTGATTCTGCATATTTTTTAAATGCTAATAATTCTCATTTATTTTTTCACAAGGCTGGCAAATTTGCAATGCCTGTTACTGCTTTGCCGAGCCGCGCTATCTTATCATCATGAAATACCCTTTTCCGGATAGATCGGTTATCTTTCCGGCACGCATCACTGAGAAGAACATAATTAGCTGGGAACCGCACGGTGGCTACAACGGAAGATCAACAACGCTACATGGTCATCATGGATGGCAGCATCATGCTCGGTGCAGAGCGTGTGCTGGTCATCAAGAAACTCAGCCGCCTGTTCGGCACAAACGCGAAAAATGTAGAAGCTATGCTGAATGGTGAGCCCCTGATCATAAAAAAGAACCTTTCTGCACAAAGAGCGCATCAGTATTTTCGCACTATCACAAACGCCGGTGCAGCCTGCCATCTGGAAGAATTTGGAACCACAGATGTGGCGGATTACAGACCAGTAGATAGAACGGCAACCACGAGCAGCGCGCCGGCAAGCGATTTATCCATCAAGTTCAGCGAAGACAGCGCAGCAGATAACGACATACGGCGCCGTGTTGCTGACCGCATACGACAGCTTGAGGATACCGGCCAGTTCCAGCTCGAAGACCTCGAATCCAGGCAGCACAACGACAAAATTATTTTTCTTGCCCTGATCATTCTTATTTTCAGCATGCTGGCGGCGGTCTACATCATTATCTGATTAGCATTGGCATTGCCCTCCCCGACAGACTGATTCGGAAACTCGGGATACACATGCGTTTCTTTTATCAGACTGCTGTATAATCCCGCGCCTCTGTATTTATGCTGGATAAACTACCGTGACACGCAAGCTCCGCAATATCGCCATCATCGCCCATGTTGACCATGGCAAAACCACTCTCGTCGACGCCCTCCTCGAGCAGTCGGGTTCATTCGGCGAACGCGAAGCCGCTCCAGAACGCGCGATGGACTCCAACGACCTTGAGCGCGAGCGCGGCATCACCATTCTGGCCAAGAATACCTCCGTGACCTGGGGCGACTACCGCATCAACATCGTTGATACGCCGGGACATGCCGATTTTGGTGGTGAAGTGGAACGTGTGCTGTCCATGGTCGATTCAGTCCTGCTGCTGGTCGATGCGGTGGAAGGCCCGATGCCGCAGACTCGCTTCGTCACACAAAAAGCCTTCAATATGGGCTTCAAACCCATCGTTGTAATCAACAAAATTGACCGCGAGGGATCACGGCCGGACTGGGTCATGGACCAGACCTTCGAGCTATTCGACCGCCTCGGCGCCAGCGATGAGCAGCTCGATTTCCCGGTCGTCTACGCATCGGCCATCAACGGCTACGCAACAATGGATGCGGACCAGCCGACCGATAACATGGAAGCCCTGTTCGAAATGATCGTCGAGCACGTCAGCCCGCCGGACGTAGACCCGAACGGTGCGCTGCAATTACAGGTCTCGGCGCTGGACTACGACTCCTACAAGGGCATCATCGGCATCGGCCGCATCAGCCGCGGAAAGCTGAAACCCAACACCCCGGTGAAGGTCATCGACACCCAGGGCCATCAGCGCAACGGGCGCGTACTTCAGCTGCTCGGTCTGCATGGCCTTGAGCGGCACGAAATAGAGTCAGCCAGTGCCGGCGATATCATCGCCTTTACCGGCATGGAAACACTGCATATCTCCGATACCCTTTGCGATATCGAAAATGTCGAAGCACTGAAACCGCTGAGCGTTGATGAGCCAACGGTCAGCATGTTCTTTCAGGTCAACACATCGCCGTTTGCCGGTAAGGAAGGCAAATACGTCACCTCACGACAGATCCGTGACCGACTGGAACGCGAACTGCTGCATAACGTCGCCCTGCGTGTCGAAGATACGGCAGACCCGGATAAATTCCGCATCTCCGGTCGTGGTGAACTGCATCTGTCCATCCTGATCGAGAACATGCGCCGTGAGGGTTTCGAACTGGCCGTGTCCCGGCCGGAGGTCATCACCCATGAAGTCGACGGTGAACTGCATGAACCCTTCGAGATGCTGACCGTCGACGTCGAGGACGCTCATCAGGGAACCATCATGGAGAAGCTCGGCGAGCGCAAAGGCGACCTCGTCGATATGCAGCCGGACGGACGCGGACGCGTCAGGCTCGACTATCTCATCCCGGCGCGCAGCCTGATCGGCTTTCGCACCGAGTTCCTGACCAGCACCCAGGGCACCGGCCTGATGCATCATGTCTTCGATCACTATGGCAAGGCTAAAGCCGGCACCATCGGCCAGCGCATGAATGGTGTGCTGATTTCCAATGGCTCGGGCAAGAGTGTTGGCTTTGCACTGTTCAATCTGCAGGAACGCGGCCGTATGCTGATCGGCCCGGGTGAAGAGATCTACGAAGGCAGTATCATCGCCATCCATTCACGCTCCAATGACCTGGTCGTTAACCCACTGAAAGGCAAACAGCTTACAAACGTGCGCGCCTCGGGCACTGACGAAGCCATCGACCTGGTGCCACCGATCAGGCTGACACTGGAGCAGGCACTGGAATTCATTAATGATGACGAACTGGTCGAAGTGACGCCGGAAAGCATTCGCATTCGCAAGAAGCTGCTGATCGAGCATGAACGCAAGAAGGCGGCCAGGCCTCCGAAGTAATTGTTTGCTGAACAATCGCCGCGAGGGCGCGCCTCCAACAACACATCTTAAAAATGACATCAGTGGCAGATTTTGTGGGAGATCTGTTTCCACAACACACCTCATAAATGACAGTAGTGGCAGGTTTTGTGGGAGGCTCGCCCTCGCGGCGATATGCGTGGCAATATAAAATCTGTTTTAAATGCCAGAAGAGACCCAACCATGCGCGACGCCTCCCCTTCCACTATCTACCTGAAAGACTACCGCAAACCATCCTACTGGGTGGACAGCATCGATCTGCACTTCGACCTGCACGACGGCACGACGACCGTCCGTTCAAGCATGCAGGTTCGACGGCGCAACGGGCTCAAAAAAAACACTCCATTCAAACTGGACGGTCAGGAACTCGAGCTGGTATCTGTCAGCATCAATCGCAAACCACGCGACATTCAGCACCTGCTCAAAGATGACGAATCACTGACCCTGCACGAATTACCGGCGCGATTCACACTCGAAATCGAAACCCGCATCTGCCCAGAAAAGAACACCAAGCTGGAAGGCCTGTACAAGTCCAGCAGCATGTACTGCACGCAGTGCGAAGCCGAAGGCTTCCGCCGCATCACCTACTTCCCAGACCGACCCGATATCATGGCGCGCTACAGCACCACGATCATGGCCGACAAGGCGAGCTGCCCGGTACTGCTTTCCAATGGCAACCTGGCTGCATCGGGCAATATGGATGACGGTCGGCACTGGGCCAGGTGGGAAGACCCCTACCCCAAGCCCTGTTACTTGTTCGCAATGGTCGCCGGACAACTGGCATTGCATCAGTCGAGCTTTACGACCCGTTCAGGCCGCAAGATCGACCTGCGCATGTACGTAGAGCAGCATAATCGCAGCAAGACAGACCACGCCATGCGCTCGCTGAAGCAGGCCATGAAGTGGGACGAAGACGTGTTCGGGCTGGAATACGACCTGGACACCTTCATGATTGTCGCCGTGGACGACTTCAACATGGGCGCGATGGAAAACAAGGGCCTGAATATCTTCAATACGGCCTGCGTACTGGCCCGGCCCGACACGGCAACCGATGCCGATTACGACCGTATCCAGTCCATCGTCGGACACGAATATTTCCATAACTGGACTGGCAACCGTATAACCTGCCGCGACTGGTTCCAGCTCAGCCTTAAGGAAGGCCTGACGGTATTCCGCGACCAGGAGTTCAGCTCCGACCTGAACTCACGTGCCGTCAAGCGCATTGAAGAAGTGCGCGTGCTGCGCGAGCACCAGTTCCCGGAAGACGATGGACCCACATCCCACCCCGTACGACCCGACCAGTTCATCGAAATCAGCAATTTCTACACGTCGACCATCTATCGCAAAGGTGCAGAAGTCATCCGCATGATGCATACACTGACCGGGCCTAAAGCCTTTCACAAAGGGATGGGCCTGTATTTTAAACGCCATGATGGTCAGGCTGTCACGACGGACGACTTCGTCCGCGCTATGGCGGATGCAAGCGGCACCGATTTAACGCAATTCAAACGCTGGTATAGCCAGGCAGGCACACCGGAGCTGACCATCGAGACACGCTATGATGCCGAAGACGGCGTCATGGAGCTGACTGCCAGTCAACAAACACCGGATACACCCGGTCAAAGCGGCAAGAAACCGCTGCACATTCCCATGATAATTGGCTGCCTGGATAGCAAGGGCAATGATATGCCCGTACGTCTGGCCGGTGAACGCGGCCCACGCAAACCGGGCAGCCGACTGCTTGAACTGAACAAGCGTAAACAGACATTCAGGATCAAGGCAGCAGAGAAACCTGTTCTGTCATTAAATCGCAACTTCTCGGCACCAGTACGTATCAAGCACGACTGCAGCAATGAGGACCTGGCCTTCCAGCTTGCTCACGACAGTGATGAGTTCAATCGCTGGGAAGCAGGCCAGCAACTGGCCATTCGACAGATCAGGGCCTTGATGAATGATCAGACAGGCTGCACGGAAATCCCCGATTACTTTTTTAATGCTTTTGACAAAGTTCTGACTCGACGCGGACTGGACAGGGCTCTGATCGCCGAGATTTTCACTCTGCCGGGTGAGCACTACCTTGCAGACAGTATGCCTGTGGTAGATGTCGATGGTATTCACAATGCGCGCATTATGCTGCATACCCGCATGGCGGAGCATCTCAGAGGGAAGTTTGAGCGCCTCTATGAGAAAGGGGCAACAGACAGGAAATATTCATTCAATGCACGTGATGTTGCACGCCGCAGGCTGCGCAACGTTAGCCTCGGCTATCTGATGGAACTGCCGGAGCAGGATTATGTGAAGCTGTGTCTCGACCATCATCTGAATGCCGACAACATGACCGATGCATTGAGCTCTCTGATCATCCTTGTGCATCGCGACTGCGATGAACGTCAGCTGGCACTCGAGCATTTCTATGACAAATGGAAAGACGACCGGCTGGTGGTCAACAAGTGGCTGTCCGTACAGGCCATATCGCGTGTGCCAGGCACGCTGAAACGTGTCAAAAAACTTACCCGACACGCTGCCTTCGATATCAAAAATCCCAATAAAGTACGCGCCCTGATCAGCACCTTCTGTAATGCCAACCCGGCCCAGTTCCATGCTGCGAGTGGAGAAGGTTACCGCTTCCTGTCTAACTACGTCATCGAGCTCGACAAGTTGAATCCACAGATCGCATCCGGCCTTCTGACACCGTTGACGCGTTGGCACCGCCATGAGCCTGTTCGACAAGCGTTAATGAAACAGGAACTTGAGCGTATCCTCACCGACCATGAACCGTCGAAAGATGTCTATGAGATCGTCACCAAGACCCTGAAGTAAAGTTATAAGTACTGAACAAGCTTTGGGAGGCGCGCATCCCACATTCACATTTTAAAAACATCCCACCACGCTGATTAATAATGCGGTGGCAATTCCTGTCCACCCTGTGTAGCAGGCCCTGACTCTTTCAGGTCCTGCACAGACTCCCTTAAGCGTATGAGCTCGGCCTTCAACAGATCCATTTCCAATTGTTGACGGGTGACAATGGCGTTGAGCTGTTCGATGGTGTCGTCCTGGTGAGTAAGACGGATTTGCAGATCGGTAATGGCTTCGTTCATTTTCAGATGCGCGTGAGTTTCTGATGACAGCATTATGGCCATCCTGGGTACAACAGGCAAAGTATCTATTGAATTGACAGCATCTTGAGGCAGGCACATGATGTGGACATGCAATTACTCCTGTTTATGCTTCTCGCTTCTATCACTGCATCCGCAGCCGGGGACACGAACAAGGTTGTCAACCAATGGGGAATGACTTTCGTCGCAATTCCTTCTGGTCAGTTCATGATGGGCACGAAGGATATCGACGAGGCGGCCATGGAACACCCGAAAGGTGACGTCAATCTGGTGCGTGACGAAACACCACCTCATCCGGTCAGTATCAGTGCTTTCTACATGGGCCAGACAGAAGTCACTCAGAAGCAATGGCAAGACGTAATGAATAGCCAGCCGGGTCCTGAAGCAAACTGGCAGCGCAAAGACTGGCAGCAGTTGCCGGTCGTTACTGTTAACTGGCATCGAATTCAGGATTTCATCAATGTACTGAATGCGAAAGATGAGCAGTACCACTATCGACTACCGACCGAAGCGGAGTGGGAATATGTGGCCCGTGACGGCAGCGGCAGCTTGCGTCCTTTCGATATCGAACAGCTCGATGAGCATGCCTGGACCATCAGCAACTCCGGTGACATCTTACATCCGGTTGCCACGCGTAAAGCCAATGGCTTTGATATTTACGACCTCTACGGCAATGTATGGGAATGGGTAAACGACTGGTATGCACCGGATTACTATACCAACTCAGCGCAGGTAGATCCGCCGGGTCCTGACAAGGGTACGAGACGTATGCGACGAGGTGGATCCTTCCACTGTCCAGTGCATCTGGTCCGACCTGGCTACAGGGCACCGGAGATTCCAGACAAGCGCTACTCAGTACTGGGTTTCCGCCTGGCCGCATCACCACATCCAGTCCCCTGCACGGAACCGTGGTATGCGTTCGTAGAATCGAAAGTGTCAACTGGAGATGGGATGGGGCATGGGCCTGATGCCGACTCCGCTGAATGGAAATCAGTTGTCGAGTTCAAGCTCGGGATTCGGGGGACCGCTGGTATACCCGATCCATCGACAGATGAATGGTGCAACTATATTGATAAACAGATTCGATGAGTCTGCTACTGACAAGTCGACATGGAAAGTTAAGGCTATCGCACCACTGTACAAACAGTACAACCTCAGCAAGCGATGTAGAAGTGCGACCTGCTGACCTTTTTACCATCCAGATAAAATCTACTTTCCACTTGCCGACAAACTCCTGCATAGAGTCTTCTGACAGACCAAAAAACCGACTCATAGCATTATCGCTACCCCTATGGAGTCGAAACCAGATCCAGACTCGTGTCTTACCATATGCCTTGAACTTATGATGTGAATGCTCTTGCTGTTCGCCCTGTGGATTTGTCCAATACGCCTCGAACTTATGATCTGTGTTTCGTGGCCAATTACCGTCCAGTATGGCGTAGATTGTATCTGTGCAGAGAAATTTTGACTGTGGGTTAATGCCAGGTTGATTGTCATCAGTGCCTTTGGTCAGGAAAATCTGCACCTGAAC
>Ga0209013_10000811_pt1 | contig 28637 bp, 19 predicted proteins | sample Cruoilmetagenom2_FD_187291 | JGI IMG/M metagenome (GOLD analysis project Ga0209013, IMG submission 187291) | Oil polluted marine microbial communities from Coal Oil Point, Santa Barbara, California, USA - Sample 2 (SPAdes) (version 2) | ecosystem: Environmental > Aquatic > Marine > Oil seeps ...
GGTCGGTATCGACGTCGATATCGATGCGAAGACAGTCGCAGTCACCGGCGGCGACGACGCCGCGATCCGTGAAGCGATCGACGAAGCCGGCTACGACGTCGCCTGACGGAGCATTCTTCCGTTTGTAGGTAATTTTCGGCGGACCGTTCCGCCGAAAATTACCTACAAACGTGGATTAGTTCGTGATGAGGTCGTGGTACTCACCGAAGTCTTTGGCCTTTACTAGGCGCCCGAGCTTGCGGTATTCGCCGGCCACACCAATGACGGCGCTCTCCATGGTGATTGGGGTACCGGCGGTGGCGGCAGCGAAACCCGCATGGACCGCGGCATTTCGAATCGACCCGCCCGACAGCTCGAAGCGCTCGGCCAGCCAGTTGACGTCGACGTCATCGACCGGAGCACCTGACGGCAGATTGTGTTGCCAGATCGCCACTCGCTCGTCGATGCCAGGTAGCGCGAACTCGACTCGGATGTGGATTCGCCGCAGAAATGCGTCGTCGACGTTCCTTTCGAAGTTGGTCGCAAGGATGACCAAGCCGTCGTACGCCTCGAGCCGCTGCAAGAGGTAGGAGACTTCGATGTTGGCGTACCGATCTCGGGCGTCTTTCACCTCTGAGCGTTTGCCGAACAGCGAGTCGGCTTCATCGAAGAACAGCACCATGTTGCCCGCACTCGCGGCATCGAAGATCTGTTCCAGATTCTTCTCGGTTTCTCCTATGTACTTGCTCACGACCGATGAGAGGTCGAGCTTGAACACATCGAGGCCGAGTGCTCCGGCGATGATCTCGGTGGCGAGCGTCTTTCCTGTTCCGGAGGGGCCGGAGAACAATGCGACGAGCCCTCTCGATGGTGTCGGCGAGAATCCCCACTCGTCGTACACCTGATTGGCGTGGCGATACCGCTCGACGACGTTGTGGAGCAGCCGTGTCCGATCCGGACTGAGAATGATGTCATCCCAAGTGCGCGTCGGGGAGATCCGCCGAGTGAGCTGTTCGAGCGGCCCGCTCGCGAGGCGACGCACCGCGGCATCGATGTCGCCACCCAACGCGGCGCGCGCCCGCTGGACCCGGTGCATCTGATCGAATGTGAGATGGTGAGTTCTCCCCACGTCCGGCCCGAACGCGGACTCCCACTCATCATCGCTGGGTTCGGTCGCCTCAGCGGTGACCTCGAGCCAGGCCCTCTCGGGTAGCTGGTCGATCGGTGGGCCACCGCTTGCAGAAATGACCCATGAGAGATGAGTCGCACGCTTGAGCCACCTCTGAGTCTGCGGGGTCAATGTGTCTTCGATGTCGATGATCAGTCCACGGCCGGTGATCGTCGCCTCTCGGACCAGGGCGGCCCAGGCTCGCTGGTCGTCGGGCGCCGCGGAGCACAGGAATCGTTCGCCAACAGCATGTTGGGCTCCGACTTGACGTCGCCGCATCGGGTCAACTCCATTGACGACGACGAGATCATCAACGATGCCGGGTTCGAGGGCGTCATCTGCCGTCTCGTAGAGCGAGATGTCGGCAGGGAGATCAGGATCGGGGGCAGCGTCGCCGAGCAATGCCCAGATCACACCGGGGTGCACTGCCACCAGATGATCGGCCCATGGCCCATCCGGCACGACTTCGATGAAGGCAGATCTTCGCAACGCTGACCCGTTGGCCACCGTGAGAGGACCGGGATGGTCAGCCCCGAATATCAGGGCAATGGTGCCGAGGCCAAGACGATTCCGATTCGCGTCCGACTGGATCTCAGCGACCAGGCGCTGGCAGAACACGTCGGTTTCTGCAGTCGCGGATAGGGCGAGCATCTCCGCTTCAGCTTGCGTGAGCCGGGCATTGGCAGCGAGCGCAGCAAACGCGCCGTCGCCGGACAATGACGCGTCGAGGTTTGCCTGAGCTGACGAAACTCGCTTGTCGTGGCCCTCCTGCGAGTTGGAGTCCTGTGAGGTCGAGTCGCCTGCTGCCGCTGGCGAGGTGCGGCTGGCCGTACGTATGAGCAGAGAACGTCCGAACTCGAACCATGCAGGCCCTGGGTCCGCGGCTTCCGAGTTGCTGAGTGCATTTGCTTCCGCCACGTCGCCAGTCAAGCAGGTCGATGGCAAGTGTCGATGGCAAAGTGTTGTCGGCAGGGTGCTGTCGATGTCGAATCGCCGCCGTCCAAATCAGGGTCAGCTACGTTGGCTGCATGCCACAGCCGTTGATTCACGGAGACACCCTGAGTTGCACGCACGGTGCTGCGCCGTCCTCTATTATCGTGCCTCCGTTGAATCGCACGATGGTGGAGAACAAGCCGGTGGCCAACATCATGGACGCCAAGCCATTCATGAACATTCTGCCCTTCGGTTTGTGCATGAGCCTGGCAAACCCGAGTACGGCATCGCTCACCGCAGCCGCACTCGGAGTTCTGACCCCCGGCCCGTGCGTCCCAACTACGGCGGCGTGGATACCCGGCAGTCCGACCGTCTTGGTTGGGAACCAGCCCATGGTGAATTCGTCGTCGAAGTGCGTCTGCGCGTTCGGAGGACAGATCAGCGTGATGGTGCCCATGGGTGTGAAGGAAACGATTCCCTGATCCCCTGTGACGCAATTGCGGACCCACCGTGACGTAGTAGCGGATTGATGTTGCGATTGCTGAATGACGGTTGGTCAAGAATTCTTGATGGTTCACGGCTGGCGCGAACAGGAGTGCTACGGTCACCGCACGGTTTGAGATTCTTGGGGGAACAGTGGGGACGCTCTTGCTGCATTCGTTGGTATCACAGGTCGCGACGAAGCCCCTCCGGTACGGAGCTTCGTGTCACCAAGAGATCGGATCGGGAGGTTCGCAGTGCCGTCATATTTGACTCCGGGTGTCTACGTGGAAGAGGTGGCGTCCTCGAGCGCAACACTCTCCGCAGGAGCCACCGCCGTTGCCGCATTTGTCGGCTTCACCGCCAAAGCCCCAAACGACGATCCGCAGGATCCTGAAGGCCTCAAGCCGCGACTTGTCACGAACTGGACCCAGTTCGAGGGCTTGTATGGCGGGTTTGCGCCGGGCGCAATGTTGCCTCACTCGGTCTATGGGTTCTTCAACAACGGCGGAGCGATGGCTTACATCGTGCGAATTCCGCACACTGCTCCGGCAGACGAGTCAGGTCAGCTGGCACTATCCGCTGGCGATCGCGCCCTCGGACCGGCCGTGGAATTCACCACAGTCGAGCCGAATGCCGATGTCACCGTGACAGTTGTCCCAGAACCCGCTGCCGATGACGCCGACGATGATGCTGCACCCACCTTCGAGGTCACCGTCAGTGAGGGCAGCGACGAAGACGAGACCTACTCCGGTGTCACCCTTGGTGGCATCGCCGACACGATCAACGGAACATCGACCAAGGTCAAGGTCGAGACGATGATCGACGTCGAACAACTCACGGCTGACCTGCAAACACTGCCGACCGGCAGTTTCGCCATCGAGCCGGCCGAGCCGAGCCCGATGGATGTTCCTGGCCGGGCATTCTCCGGCTCTGAATCCGCCCGTACCGGCATCAGCGGTCTGACGATCGCCGACGATGTCACCATGGTGATGGTTCCCGACCTCGTCACGGCGGCCACGCAGGAAGACGGATCCGTCGATCTTGGTATGTGGAAGTCGGTGCAGCTCGCTCTGATCAACCACTGCGAGGGGCAGGCCAACCGGATGGCCGTACTCGATGCGCCTCCCGGAATGTCGCCACAGCAGATCAAGGAATGGCGCAGCGATACGGCCATGTACGACTCCGCATTCGCGGCGCTGTACTACCCCTGGATCGAGGTTGCGAACCCGGCCGCAACCAATGGCGACACCGAGATCATGGTCCCGCCATCTGGGCACATGGCTGGCATCTGGTCACGAAATGACGAGACTCGCGGCGTCTGGAAAGCACCCGCGAACGAGGTCGTTCGGGGAGCGCTCAACGTGGAGACCAACATCACCAAGGCCGAGCAGGGTCTGCTCAACCCAATCGGGATCAACTGCATCCGCCCCTTCGGCACGCAGGGAATTCGCGTCTGGGGCGCACGGACTCTGTCGTCGAACACCGACTGGACCTACATCAATGTTCGTCGCTTGTTCAACATGATCGAAACTACGATTATGAACGGCACCCAGTTTGCCGTGTTCGAGCCGAACGACCAGAAGCTCTGGGAGGGTCTGAAGCGAACTGTTGGTTCGTTCCTGCGTGGCCTCTGGCGAGACGGTGCGCTGTTTGGTGCCACCGCCGACCAGGCCTTCTTCGTGAAGTGCGATGAGGAAACGAACCCACCTGACTCGATCGATCAGGGCAAGGTTGTGGTCGAAGTCGGCATCGCTCCCGTGAAGCCAGCCGAATTTGTGATCTTCCGAGTCAGCCAGATCAAGGACGAGTCCGCCTGATCGGCAGGCTCGAACGGCAAATTTAGAAAGGCGACAACATGCCAACAACATCTCCCGGCGAACTGACCGATATCGAACTAGTCGGTTCGTGGTTCAGCGTCGAACTCGACAACGGCATCAGTGGATACTTCAGCGAGGTCGGCGGCCTTGCTGTCGACGTCGAAGTCATCGAGTTCACCGACACCGCGGTCGATACGGTGACACGTAAGCGGCCCGGTACGACGAAGTACAACGAAGTCACGCTGAAGCGCACACTCAGCCCCGACAAGACATTTTGGGAATGGGTCAAGAAGATCCGTGACGGGGACATGGCCTACCGCACTGACGGTGCGGTCGTTGTGTTCGATATGTCCGGAAAGGAAATCGGACGTTGGACGATGACGAATGTCTGGCCCTCGAAATGGTCCGCTTCCGATCTCGATGTCGGCAGCGACGACCTGATGCAAGAAGATGTGACCCTGCAGGTCGAAATGCTCGAGCGAGTGAAGTGAGGATGCAATGGCAACACTGACACGTGATCATGACGCTGAATTCCAGGGCTCGTTCTTCGCTTTTGAGGTCGACAACGTCAACCTGGCCTGGTTCACCGGCTGTAGTGGGCTTTCCCTCGAATTCGACGTGATCGAATTCAAGGAGGGCGACGGTTCGTCCGTCGTCCAGCGAAAGCGCGCCGGCAAGCCAAAGTACAGCGAAGTCGTTCTCAAGCGGGGCCTCACGACCGACAAGGCAATCCACGACTGGTTCAAAGAAGTCACTGATGCGTCTGTTGCTACGCCTTACAAGACCGCATCGGTGGTCATTTACGATCGGCAGCAGACCGAAGTAGCTCGCTACAACCTCGAATCTTGCTGGCCATCGAAGCTGTCGGTATCCGACCTCAACGCAAGCTCCGATGACGTCATGGTGGAAGAGTTGACGATTCAGCACGAATTCATCGATTGGGTCTGATCTGACGATGGCCGGGTTGCGTACCGAGTTCAACTTCACGTTGCCGAAGGGGTATGTCAGCGAAGTTGGCATGCTGCACCGCGAGGGCACGATGCGCCTCGCAACTGCTCGCGACGAGATCGAGCCGCTACGCGACCGGACCATCGACGGTCCTGACGATCCGTACTTGACCATCCTCGTGTTGGCTCGGGTGATCACCGAACTTGGTTCTCTCGACCAGATCGGAGTGGCCGAGGTCGAAGGCCTCTTCGCGGCCGACCTCGCGTTCCTCCAGGATCTGTACGGAATCATCAACTTCGGTGATCAGGATGATGTCGAGGCCCTACAGGCGAGTGTGCTTCCAGCAGGCGGTGGCGCCGATGTAGTTGATCAGGTCGATGACGAGCCGTTGAGCGACGCGGCGGAGGATGCCGCGCCCGAAGAGCAGCCCAAGGCGACGCGGCGGCGTGGGCGGATTGAAGAAGTGGCCCGCACCGGCTCGGCATAGCGCCGACCGGTATGGAGACGCCGTGAAGCTGTACCCCGAGGACTCACTGTGGAGTGAGATCGCGTACCTCGCGTATCACCTCCACTGGGACATGAACGACTTACTCGACCTGGAGCATCCAGACCGCGCGAGATTGGTGGAACTGGTGGCAGACATGAACGATCGAGCATGGGATTCCTTGACCGATGCCCGATGACTCCTTCGATTCCGATCGAATCAGCGCGGCTACTTTCCTCTTCGAGGTCGACGGTGTCGAGATCGGCCGGTTCATGGAAATCTCAGGCCTCGAAGTGAGCGTCGAAACCGAGGACGTGTCAGAGGGCGGGCAGAACAGCTTCGTGCACAAGCTGCCCGGCCGGATGACATGGCCGAACATCACTTTGAAGCGGGGCATCACGCAGGGTGACAGTCTGCTGAAGTGGCTGAACAAGAGCTCCGGTGAACAGTTCGCGGCGAACTCCAACAAGCTCGATCGCTCTTCGGCCGCGATCACATTGATCGGCCCAGCCGGCAAACGAATTCGAGCTTGGGACTTCGATGGAGCCTTTCCGGTCAAGTGGACCGGCCCCAGCTTCGCGGTCTCATCCACCGACATGGCAGTGGAAGAACTCGAAATCGCACACCATGGATTCAGGGCCAGTGACTTCTGACTCGATGGCACCGTCGCGCTTTGGCCGAGAGTTGGCGGCCCGGGTCAGGCCGCGGATCGTGCCGCAGCGCCGACACGTGCACCGCCAGTTCGTCGGAGCCGTTGGTCGGGCGAGCCTCGGGTTCGGCCGGGCCGTCGGGCGGGCGCAAGCGATTCGACCGGTAGTAGGCCTCGACAATCTGAATTCCTTTGCGTTGCGGCCGCCAACAGGGTTCTGGCGCGACGACGAGGAGATCATCACAACGTCGAGCGCGCAGCTAGCTGGCCCAACTCAACCAGGCCCTGCGGTTCATGATGCACCGAAGAAGCCCACCTGGACTGACGAGTTCCTCCAGTCAGCGCGGAGTTCGGTGCCCGGTTCGTCGAGGGGCGCTTCCGCTTTGAGGACGCCGACGTTGCGCGCTGTCGAACCGGCGAACGACTTTGTTCCGAGTGGTGATCCGAAACTTGATGCGCTGCGACGAATGATTGGCGATGGATTGACCCCGATCGACATCGCGAGACGCACGACGTCCACGACCAACCCCGCGCTTCCTGACTTTGTGCAGCCGCGGGAGCCAGCCGGAAGCCGGCGGGCACCAACGGACGAAGTGGTTTCTGCCGGCTCTGTCGACGCTCGGGGAGACTCCGCCGATGTCTTTGAACCTGACGCTGATCAGATCGACGGCACAACTGACGGAATGGCTGGCGTTGCAGCATTTTCGCCATCTGACCTCGCCCGTGGCGATACCGCCGCGGGCGAGTCAACCGGGCCCGGGCGATTCGCCGACCGGCTGCGGCCGCAAGTGCTCGACGAGCTGCCAGCGGGCTCGACAGCGAAGGGTCGGTCGGCTACCGGCTCTTCTCGCTCCAGCCGTGATCGCAACGCCGGGCCCACCGAGCAGCGACCCGGGCCTCCATCGAGTCCTGGTGCGAGCGAACCTGCTCGGCGTTCTCCAAGTCGCGGTCGCCAATCGGGTCAGGCCGGCGTCAACGAGGGTTCTGCGTCATCTCGGCGTTCCCGGCGCCGCCATCCTGAGCCGGTGTCGCGCGTCGAGTCGCTGAAGCGACTACTCCAGGAGCGCGGCGACCTTCCACCGGGTCCTGGTTCGGGTGCCGCCGGAGATGCCGAAAATGGTGGATCGGCTCGACGCGCGAGTCGGCCAGCTGTAGATCAGCGTGGTTCTGGGCCGGATTCATCACGGCGGCGTGATGGTGCAGGCGATAGCGCCGCCACCAATTCAGCAGGGTCCGATAGCGCCGCCACCAATTCAGCAGGGTCCGATCGACAGGCGCTGCGACTGCAACGCATGATGTCAACCGATCCCGGCTCCACACTCCAGACCGCAGGTCCTGGGATCGACGTCCAGTCGGCGCCCGTATCAACGAGTTCGTCAATTGATCTCCTCGAGGCATCCGACATGCCCAGCGTCGAGGGGAGCGTCGCCACCATGGGCATGCGATCATCGACCCCATGGGTCAGACCGCGCCCCACGCTGCCAGGGTCCGTGCCCACCGGCCAACCGATCGCGCTTCGCCGGCTCACTCTGCCGCGCGCAATGTCCGCAGTTCATCGGCCTGAGCGAGACAGCGGCCTCGAGCGGAAGCTGGCTCAATCGTTCACCCGTATTGAAGACGGCAAAGCGCAAGTTGGTGTTAACTCCGTTGACCAGTCGAGTGTCCGAGCGGAAGCCAGTACCCGGCAGGAAACCAGTACCGGGCCGGGAACGAGTGCTCCGGGGAACGCCAGTGCTCGACCGGAAATCGAGCGAGGTCAGCGTTACTTGCGGCGGCAATCTCCGACGTCGGTGAGCGTGCCGCTGGCTCCCGGCATCGATTCGGATAGGCCGGCGTTCGGCCCAGGTCGCGGGCCCACCGAGTCAGGTCAGTTAGCCAGCGTGGCGACGTCAGATGGATCACCCCCCGGGCTGAGCCGCCAGTCGGTTGTCCCTTCCGGGCCCGGAGCGCTGCTCGAAGTGCTCCGCCGCGTCGCTATAGAAGATGGCGAGACATCTACGCCGACGACCGAACCGGCTGCCCCGCGCGCCGAGGCGCTCGCCGAACGATTCATGGGTGAACTGTCAACCAACGTGCGGCGGCGCCCGGCCCCGCTCCCCACACAGTTCAGGCCAATGGCTGAGGTCATCACCGGCGGGCAACAGGTGATGCTCTCCACCGACGACGCGTCGCGCCGGGCGCTCCGCGCGGTGGGCAAAGTCGCCGCGACCACGGGAAATGTGATCCACATCGATCGTGCATCCCAGGCCGGAGCGCAAGTCAGCGAGGTGATCGCCCACGAACTCACTCACGTTGCACATCCGTCGCCGAGCCCGCGTTTCTTCGACGACATCGATCACAGTCCGGAAGAGAAGCGCGCCGAAGCTGTCGGGCGGATCATGGCAAGGTCACCGCTGGCGCCGACAGCCTCGGTTGTGACGCCATCCGCAGGCCCACTCATTCGGCGGCGGGCATCACGAAGCGCAGCGGGCGCGGGTCGGTCTGTGAGTGGAGTCAGTGCGTCGAGTTCGGCTCCCGGGACCCTCAATGCCGAGAGCCTGGCTGCGCAGGTTTCCTCCGGCATATCGACCTCGGCACCGCGAAGCACCTCCGACCAAATCATTCGACGATTCGAGAGCGCCTCGCCATCACGGAGCGGATTTACGCTGGGCAGTCACCGAGGCACGTCAGATAGTGCACTTGGCCAGCCAGATCAGGTTGGAGAAGCTGCGCAAGTAGACGCTGGGCTCAGCTCCGAAGAGATTTCGACTCGGATCGATAGCGAGGTCAATCGGCGACTTGACATGATTGTGCGCAACATCGAGGACCGGATGATCATCGAACTCGAACGGCGGGGCGGACGCTCCTGGGGGAGGTTCTGACATGTCGACGCAATTGCAGAAGGCCTATCTCGAGGTTGAATCAGGTGGGCGAATCGAGTGCATGTTCAACCCGACCACATTTGCGTTCGCGACATCCAACCGCTGGGAGTCCGACCAGATTCCGGGCAAGAACACTCCATCGCTGCGCTATGCCGGAGGCGCCGGTGGGAAGTTCGACCTCAGCCTGATCTTCGACACGACGCCAACGGGCAAGTCTGTAACCGATCACACGAACAAGCTGCTCAAGCTGATGGAGGTCGATACTTCACTGGCGGGCTACGACCCGGAGAAGAATAACGGGCGGCCGCCCTGGGTGAAGTTCCACTGGGGTACCCACCTGCATTCCTTCAAGGCCGTGATTGCGTCGGCGAACGTCAGCTTCACGTACTTTTCGGGTGAAGGTTTGCCGTTGCGGGCCAATGTCGACCTTTCCCTCGAACAGTTCGAGCCGGACGCCAATTGGGGCCCGCAGAACCCGACTTCAGGCACACCGAAGCCGAAACGCACACATCAGGTCCAGGTTGGCGACACCCTCGACCGCATCGCTGCGCGCTACTACGGTGACTCCACCAAGTGGCGCGACATTGCAGCCCTCAACGGGATCGCCGACCCGCTCGACCTGGTCCCAGGGCATCTGCTCTCAATCCCTGAGCGAAGTCACTGATGCCGAGCAGCGCTGGCGTTACCAGTATTCCGATACTCAAAGTCGACGGCAGCGCCGTCGGCGATGCGCTGACCAGACTTGTGGAGTTGCGAGTGACTCGATCGTTGAGTGCTGTCTCGCATGTGAGAATCCGCCTCGATGATATTGATGATGAGGCTGCTGGTGTCTTTCCAGTAGGAAAACCGCTGGAAGTCATCGCATTGGATGCCAACGCCGTAGATCAGACAATCTTCAAGGGTGAGATCGTTTCCGTCGGAATCGAGTTCAGGTTCGGCCGTAACGAGTTCATCGTCGACGCCTATGACGTGGGGTACAAGCTCGCGCGGACAACCATCATCAAGTCCAATGTCGACAGTTCGACCAAAGACATCATCAGTGCAATTGCTGGAGAAGTAGGATTGAGCCCTCATATAGACGGATCGATGGCTCGCATCAAATCCGAGGCCACCATTCAACAGTTCGGAACGGCACACCGCTTTCTGAGTGAATTCTGCCGGACGGCGGGCTACGAGTGGCAAGTCGACGATGGCGAGCTGAAGGTCGGTCCGCGGTCGACAAGTGGGGCAACGACAACGGTAACTGGTGGGGAGGATCTGGTTCAGTTCGACGCCCGCTTCACATCTATGGATCAGGCATCGAAGGTGTCAGTCCGGGGCTGGGACGCGAAGACGAAGGAAGCGGTCGTTGGGGAGTACACACCCAAGAACATGGGCGCCGAATCAGCGTCGATATCGATGGTTGCAGACCAGAAGCGCAAATCCGACGTCACCACGTGGCCCAGGCATGTGGTTGGCAAGGATGATGCCAAACTTGTCGCCGAAGGCATCGGCAAGCGGATGGACTCGATGGCAGTTCGGGCCCGCGGGGTGACTGAAGTGAACCCAGCGATCAAGCCGGGTTCGCGCATCGAGGTCAAGAACGTCGGCGCGAAGTGGAGCGGCGAGTATTACATCAGCGGTGTCGAACATGTTTTCGGCGACGATCAGACGTTCGTCACTCGATTTTCGACCGACAGTCTCGAATCGACGTCATTGGTCGAATTGTTGGGGCGCGGTGAGGAGTCAAATACTTCTCGCTTCGCCAGTGGGCTGACGATCGGCATCGTCACCAACAACAAGGATCCAGATGGTCACGGCAATCGAGTCAAGGTGAAGTTGCCGTACCTCTCGGAGGAGGATGAGTCGGAATGGGCCCGTCTCGTTCAGCCGGGGGCCGGCAAGGAACGCGGCCTGCTAATGCTGCCCGAAATCGACGACGAGGTTCTCGTCGGATTCGAAGAGGGCGATATCCGCCGTCCGTTGATCCTCGGCGGTCTGTGGAACGGTAAGGACAAACCTCCCATTCCATCGACCGACAAGGGACTTCTTGATGGCGGCGCGGTCACCTCGCGTTCGCTCACTTCGCGAAACGGACACCGGCTCACGCTCGCCGACAAGGGCCCGGACGGCGACTACGTCGAGATCAAGCTAGGGGATGAGAAGGCGCAGTTGTGGTTGGGTGACGAGCGCATCGACCTCATCCTCAACGATGACCTTCCAATCACGGTGAAAAGCGATACCGCCGAGCTCTCGTTCGCCAAGGGCGGCGATATCACGATGAAGGGCAAGAAGATCACCATCGAGGCAACCGATGATTTGACTTTGAAGGGCAAGAACATCAAGACGACCTCGCAGATGAACACCGAGATGTCGGCCAGTATGAACTTCTCGGCGAAGGGCCAGGCTGGGGTCAAGGTCGAGTCGTCGGCGATTGCCGAGGTCAAGGGCACGATGGTGAAGATCAACTGATGTCAGATCCATCAGACTTCATCGGACAAGGCATCTCGTTCCCGCTGCGGGTCGACCAGTCGGGTGCGATCGCAACCTCATCGGGGCCGGATGGCATCGATTCCTCGATCCGTATGGTGCTGACCACGGCACCCGGCGAGCGGCTGATGCGGCCTGACTTCGGCTGCCGGATCTGGGAGTTGCTGTTCGAGCCGATCAACGCCAATACTCTGGGTTTGATGGGGGAAGCAGTTCGCGAGGCAGTTGGCCGCTGGGAACCGAGAGTGACTCTCGACGACGTCAGAGTCGATCCTTCCGAGCGCGATTCGGGCGCCGTATTGATCAATATCGACTACACGGTGCGTACGACGAACGATCGTCGCAACCTGGTGTACCCGTTCTACGTGATCCCCCGAGAGGACGAGTAATGAGCCTGCCAGTCACCAACTTGGACGATCGAAAGTTCCAGGACATCGTCGACGAAGCCAAGCGTATGATCCCGCAGCTGTGCCCCGAATGGACAAACCACAACTTGTCCGACCCCGGGGTGGCACTAATCGAACTGTTTGCCTGGATGACCGAGACCATGGTGTACCGCCTGAACCAGGTACCCGACGTCTACTACACCCGGATGTTGAACCTTCTCGGATTCGAGCAGTTCCCGGCGGCGGCAGCACGTGCCGACCTCACGTTCTGGCAGGCCGGGGGCCGGTCTGAACCACTGGTGATACCTGCCGGTACACAGGTCGCCACAGCTGGCACGGTGGGCGAGACCCGTGTCTTCACAACGCTTGCTGATGCGACCATTGTGCCGAGCAAGTTGATCGCCGCACTCACATCCGACAGTGACGATCACCACACCGATGTCTGGGAAGACCTCTCACATGGTGTCGCAACCGTAAAGATCTTTCCGCGTGAACCAATGGTTCCTGGAGACTCCTTCTACCTGGGATTCGAACAGTCACTTGCCGGCAATGTGGTCCGGTTGGGTATCGAGGCCAGCGTCGAGGGAATCGGTGTGAACCCAGGTCGCCCGCCGCTGATCTGGGAATCCTGGCAAGGCGAAGGGTGGGTCCCCGCAACGATCCCTGATCTGCTCGGAACCGATGAAGTGGCTGACAGTACGGGTGGCCTCAACCGTGACGGGAGCATCGTGCTTCTGCTTGCCGGCGAGCACGAGCCGTTGACTCTCGGTGGTGTCCGCGCTCACTGGATCAGGGCTCGCCTCCTGCCGCCGGCTGCTGATCGTCCCGCTTATCGAGCATCACCGCAACTGCGCCGGGTTTCTGCAGAGACCATCGGTGGCACTGTCATTGCCGAACACAGCGAGGTAATTGTCGACGACCTGGTCGGCAAGAGCAACGGTAAGCCCGACCAGGCGTTTGCGGCGAGCAACTCTCCCGTATTGCCGCGCGAGGCGCACGAGTATCTCGAGGTTGATCATGATGGCGATGTTCAGGCGTGGACCGAGGTGGCCGACTTCGTTGACTCCGAACGCGACGACTTGCACTATGCCTGGGATTCATTTACCGGTGAAATCCGATTCGGTCCGTTGATCCGCAATCCCGACGGAACGATCCGTCAGCACGGCGCTGTTCCGCCAGAGGGAGCGCTCCTGAGGCTCACCACATACCGAAGTGGTGGTGGAGCGAGTGGCAACGTCGGGGCTGGAACGCTCACGTCTCTTCGCTCGTCGATCCCGTACGTTGCGCGGGTCCAGAACCTCACGGCGGCCGTTGGTGGAGTTGACGCGGAGACAGTCGACAATGTGAAACGGCGGGGGCCGCAATCGCTGCGAGCAGGTGGGCGAGCGGTCACCGTGTCAGATTTCGAGCGACTCACGGCTCAGGCCGACAGCAGAGTCGGTCGCGTGCGATGCCTTCCGCCCATCGAGCCGGGCGAGCCGGTCCGGCTGCTGGTGGTGCCGTCGATCGACCATCCACCCGAGACGCTCCAACTCGATCATTTTGCGCTCCCGAACGACATGATTGGACGTATTGGTGATTACCTCGACGACCGGCGAATTCTCGGCAGCAAGATCGAAGTCGGCACGCCGTATTACCAGGGCGTGACTGTTGCGGCGCTGGTGTCAGCTCGCCCTGGTCGTCCGACATCGATTGTCCAAGACCGCGCGATGCGAACGCTGTATGACTTCATCAACCCGTTGACTGGTGGCCCGGAAGGTGTCGGCTGGGCGTTCGACGTTGATCTCAATGCCGCCCAGATCTTCCAGCTTCTCGAAGCGGTCGAGGGCGTCGAGCGGGTCGACGAGGTGTTGTTCTTCGAATTCGACCTGCGAAACCAGGAGCGGATGGGGTTCGGCAAGGAGCTCGTGAAGCTCGGTCCTGACTCGCTGTTTCTGTCGACGAATCATCAGGTGGTCGTGCGATGAGGCGCGACGACTGGCTCACGCACCAGCTTCCGATCGGAATGGTCGAAGACGACTTCATGTTCAGGTTCGTCACGATCTTCCAACGAGTGGCCGACACGGTGGTCCATCAGATCGACACATTGCCGTACATGTTCGACCCGACAGTTGCACCCGAACCGATGGTACGGGCGATGGCCGAATGGCTCGGCGTCGATTGGGTCGATTCATCACTCGACGGGCGATTGCAGCGTCGAATCGTGCAGGAGTATTCGCATCTGATCCAGTGGCGCGGTACCAAGCGTGGTCTCATTCTGCTTCTCGAACTGTTGAGTGGTGGTCCCGTGAAGGTTCGCGACTCCGGCGGCGTCTTCCCCGAGGGTGAATCACCGGCGGCTCCGCCGCATGTTCGCCTAGAGGTCGAATCATCCGGATGGAACGGTGTCAAGGATCTGATTCGGATCGTTCGTTCGGAACTTCCTGCGACCGTCACTTTCGACCTGTGGGTGGCTGGCGATCGTGTGTGGCCTGCTGCGGAGACCGAAACGGTGCGTGCCGGGCAACTTCCGGCCCCCACGAGTTCGGCCAACGGAGCGCCGAAGGAGCAGAACGATGCCTGAGATCACCTGCCCCGAGTGCGGTCGCCAAACCGAGCACGCCTCCATCAGGCGTTCGGCAGAAGAGTTCTGTCAGCACTGCGACTATCCGCTGTTCTGGGTGTCGTCGACTGTCCCGAGCACCAGCCCTGGGGCAAACAGCGACACCACGCTTCGGCGACTTCCGGGTGCAGGGGGCCGGCATCGTGTCGGCAGCAAGACATGCCCAGAGTGCGGAGAATTGAATCCACTCGGAGAAACACATTGCCTGCGCTGCAGCGCCGAGTTGGATCCAAAGCCCGTCGAGCCACCACCGGTCATCGTGGCGCCACCTCCCCCTCCGCCACCCGCGCCAGAGCCAGAACCCGAGCCGATCGCCACCCCGTGGTGGTGGTGGGTCGCCGCCGCCGTTCTCGCATCGGCAATCGCAATCCCAATCCTCGCCTCGTTCTGAAGTGTCACTCGACGGTTTGCATCAAGTGGCCAGCTAGAGGAGTGCTCAGGAGATACTGATTACGCTTCCGCTGGTGAAGGTGAAGCTGTTGTCGGCGTTCACGGTGAGTGGAACATGGCCGCTCTTCTCAGTGGCACCCGATCCGGTCACGGCCCAGACCTCGTACGAACCCGTCGGGACATCATCGGCGAATGAGAAGCTGCCTGCGATGCCGCTCGACGAAGTTGTGAACAGCGGAGATCCACACACCGCGGCAGTCGCGGTCGACGGACAGATCGACACACCAGCTCCGGCGATTCCTGTCGTTCCCTCGACAACCGTGCCTGTGATCGCGGGCCTTGGGGTGAGTGGCACGGAAACAGCGATGGTTCGACTACCACTGAGAGAAATGGTGTTGGTTGCTTGCAGATATTCTGGGTGGTCGACGGTCCATGTGAGGGGAGTGACTGTCTCGAGCAGAGTCAAAGTTGCCTCACCGTTGCCGCCTGTCGTGTCGGTGGCTACACCAAGTGCGACGACCGCATCCTTGACATTGGCCGCCGGGCCAGCACCTGTGGTCACTTTGAAGTCCAACGTCAAATTCTGAGGTGTGATCGTGATATTCCTCACCACTGTGTCGGCGGATATCGAAGTGACGTCAATCGTGGTGGCGGGGCTTGTGCCACTGCCAACAACGTCATAGGCCGCAATTGTCCAGGTACGGTCTTCGCCATCGAGGCCCACACCGAGGCCTCCGATCGAGTACGAGCCACCGGTGATGGTGCCAGTCTTGGTGGAGGCACCGGCGCTCCCAACAGCCGGGGCCGTCGCGGAGATCGGCCCGTCATCCGCGCCGGTGATGGTGCCCGAAACGATCACATCGGCGTGCAGAACGACATTGCGTTCGAAGTTCAATACCTCGCCCGCACCGATGACCTGTGTTCGGTAGCCGGCCGCAGAAACTTTGACTGTGAGCGCGCCACTCGCCGGTAGCGGTTTGGTCGCATCGGATGACGAGAAGTCGAACTGCTGTTGCCCCGCTGTTGCGGTTTTCGGGTTGCTGTACCCGGTGGCGCTGACCTCGACTGTGACGCCTGAGACCGCAGCTCCGGCCGGATCTTTGACGTTGATCTTGACGTAGCGATCTAGGGTGACGTGCTCGGTCTTGTCGTCGCCGATCGAGTATGTGAACTGGCCTGACGTATGGGTCGGGTAGTTGTCGCCGGTGATCTGGAACTGGAAAGTTCCAGCGGTGAACGTGAACTCATTCGTCGTTCCGCTGTCAGGACCGCTGCCGCTCGGCAGGAGCTTGATACTCATATTTGTCGGCAGATCGGGCGGGGGGACGTTGTCGATGACAACGGTGACCTTGGCGTATTTGTCGATTGTCAATGGGTCTTGCAGGTCAATCTTGCCGGCCGAGGAGCTGAGATCGATGGTACTGATCGTCTTAGTGACGTACTCGGGGCTGGTGATCTCGAGGGAGTAGACGCCTGGAGCAACATCGAACTCGTAGGTGCTGAACGGCGAGTTGATCGTGAGGTCTGCGCCGAGCGGGTCGTCGACTATCGCTCCGGTGCTGTCCCTTAGTGTCAACTGTCCGTCGCTGGCCAGGGGGGTGTTGTTGGCTGCAACACCGTCCATGCGTTGCTGGATGGTGCCTGTGAGTCGGGCGAACTCGGGGGTGGTTTCGAACGTACCGGCGGGGGAGCCGGAACTGTTGATCAGCCTGTTGCCGTTCGCATCCAGTGTGAGTGGGATGGTGACAACCGCCTTGTCAACGTTGGTGTGAAGCGCGTCTTTGAAAGTGAATTCCCAGTTGCCTTCTTCCGGCGCGACGTTGACGAATTTGATCGTGTCGGTTGCTTCATCAAAGGTGTAGGTGCCGGATGGGCCCGGGTACTTGACCTTCGACGGAGAACGCAGCTCGACCTTGGTGATGTCCGGGTAGTCGCCACCGCCCGCTCCGTCATCGAGCACGACTGTGACATCTGAATTCTGAGCCGTGTAGACAAAGTCGAAGTCAGTGTCGTTGAGCGCGACATTGACCGGGCCGGTGCCGCCGATCGTGACGGTGATGGTCTTGGTATTCAGGGTGTAACCGGGGAGATCAGGAGCCGTGATCTCGTGAACGCCGGCTGGCAAGTTCTGCAGCAAGTATTTGTAGCTGAAGGGGGACTGATCGACTGGGTCAGCGAGAGAAACGACGGCTTCACGGTCAGAGCTGTTGAGGTTCGTCTGCTGTCCGTTCCCGACATCGATGAGCTTGTCGCCGGTGTATGTGCTCGTCACCTTGCTCACCGTGAATGCTGAGAGGGGCGGCAACTTGACTGGGGCGGCCGGGTTTGCCTCATTGACGGCGCTGATCCGCCCATAGACGCTGGGAGCTTGATCGGGCAGGGGCGCACGAACACTCAGCGAACTCGGTGTGCCATCGACAGCTCGGGCAATCGTGAGCGTTGTGATCGCCGGAAATGCATCTGGTAGCCCGGAGGTCGCGTCGTACCGGTTGATTTTCAGGCAGTACTGGCCGGGTGGCAGGTTCACATCGGCACCGCCCGACGGAATTGTGCCGTGGAGCGTGGAAGGAGGTGTGCCATTACAGCTGCCGTCATTCGGGAACAGGTCGTACACAGCGCCGGTGACGTCAGCATCGCCTGCCAACGAGTCGACTGCGCGGATATTCAGCGATCCCTCGATGATGTCCAACTCATACGGATTGATCTGGTTGGTCTGGCCATTCTTGATCTCGAACACTCCCGCACGCAGTGCAGTTGGGGGCAGCGGGTTCGTTTCTGGGAAAACGGGAGGGTTCAACGGATCGATCGGCACCACTGCTGGTGTCGCCTCGTACTCCGGGTTTGTGACGGTCAGCTTGTAGAAGCCGGGCAGGCCGGTCACTTGGAATGTCAGCGGGTCGACCCCGGGGATCACCGTTGCGGGGTCATCGCCGAACCCGGGATCGCCCGATTGCAGTGGGGTTCCGTCGCTACGCACCTGCACCGCGGTCACGGTTGTCTTGCCGGCGGGATCATCGGCAATGAGGGCCAGCTCTTCGCTGGCCGCGTATAGGCCGTTGCGGCCGGTGACCGTGCCCGTAACCGATCCGAGTGGATCGAGGCCGATGTCGAGAGTGAGCTTCTGTCCGGCACGAACGAGCAACGTCACATCGTCGGCGCCGTTCTGGGAAACGATCCCGACATTCGACGTGATGATCGCCGAGTCCGGGTCGTAGCCGGGCACTGTGATCTTGAACGTACGGGACACCCCGATGACGGCAGGGTTTGTCGTGCCGACGGGGATCTCGTTGAGGCTGTACACGCCGCTTCCGTTGGGTCCGGTCGATGGTCCGACAGACGGGAACCCGACCAGCTCGACCGTGGCACCTGGCAGAGCCGTCCCCGGCGAACCGTTGTCGAACACCTTCACGTCGAGATAGCCGAGCTCAACCAGGGTCGTGTCGAAACCAGAGCGAGTTTCGCCGGGGCCGACGAGCTGCGTAACCGAATTGGTCGCACCGTTGAAGAATTCGTGATTCGCCGGTGCCTCGAATGTCACGTTCCAGGTGCCCGCATCGGCATCGGTGATCGTGAACGCGCCATCTGGGGTAACAGGGTCGGGGAAGTCGCCCAATTCATTCTTCAACTCGTTCCCGAATGGGTCAGTCGCGGTGATCTTGATCTCGTCGTATTTCGGCGTCGCCACCGTGATGATGTTGGCTTGACCCTGAACAACACCCTTGTTCGGTGGTTCGAGCTCGACCGCGAAGCCGGGCCCGGAGGAGTCGAGCACCACGCCGGCCCCTGCGGTAACCGTGCGTGCGCCGAGTTGGTCAATGGTGACGTTGATGACACCAGGGCCGAATCCGGATTCGATGAATTCGTATGCACTCGTACCGAAGATCTGCCCATCGAGTCCCCAGCCGCCGAGTGCGTCACTCGTGGTCGTCAGGGTGTCGCGAGAGATACCGGGGAGGGGGTTGGCCGAGCTTGTAGTTGCCTCGGACGGCACGAATCCGATGATGGGGTCACTGGCGCTGATGGCGACGCCGTCGAGAGGGATGCGGTCGGCAGGATCAAGCCTTGTTTCATCGACCCAGTACACAGTGCCGGCGAGTGGCGTGGTGGGAGCGGCGACGAGTGCCGAGTTCACGCGACGATCGCTACGCGTCCGGCCGTTGCTCGCCTCGATGTTGTCGAGTGTGATCGTGATCGGTTCGTAGTTGTCGGCAGCGACTGCGATGTCGCAGGATCCGCCGAGATCGCCGGGTACCGGAATGAGGCCGGCAACGACCTCCTTGGTGAACTTGAATTCGTCGTATGCGGTTCCGTTCACGACGCCCGCGACGTCGAGAGGCGTAATACCTGTTGCAGTCGACCCATTGCAGGTCAGGTCGACTGTCAGTGTTGAATCGTCGATAGGTACGAACGCAGCTCCGCCACCATCGAGCTCCGGCTTGAATACTCTGCCGGTGATCTCGGGGTACGGGTCTGCCTCGATGTCACCGACGATGATCTGATCGGCTGTCGTTACGACAGGTACGACGAAGGTCATTGGTTTGGCAGCGATGGGGTCAAGTGGCTGGTCGTGCCGCACGACATATCCGACAGGTGCGTCGCCATCGACGATCTCGATGCGATACGTGCCCGTGCTCAAGAGATCAGGGTCGGTCTGCCACACACCGTTGTCGTCACCGAAGCGATCGATGAACACGTCGCCCGTTGCTCGTTCCTGAAACAGTGAGACCCAGTAACCGGTAAGCGTCTCCCCGGTGAGCGAATCGACCATTTGACCAGTGGCCTGCCCGAGTTCTTGCAGACGAATCGTGCGACGTTCCTCGGCAAGCCCGATAGTGACCAGCCCAGCGGGGGTGTCGTTGAAGCCTGGCGCACTCACCAGAAGGGTGTACGTGCCAATCGGAATGTCGTCGATACGGATGTTTGCCGATGCAGGATCGGTGACGACGCGCTCGATTTCACCCGTACGGGTCCGAACAAGGGTGACTGTCGCTCCCACGACCCCCTGCGGATCCGCGAGGGGGTCCGAATCGAGAACAGTGACTACGAGCGAACCCTTGCCGATATCGCGTGGTCCGCTCGACTGCTCGAGTGTGATGTCGAGTGGTGGAGGCGGTAGCCCGGCGTGCAATGTGATGAGTTCGGTCGTGGTGACATGTTGGAAGTGTTCGACGGTGACGGTGTAGTTGCCCGGTGGAAGGTCGGCGATCGAAAAGGCGCCGGCATCGGGAGCGACGGCGGTGGCGACCCGGAACTTCAGATCGCCGGTAGTGAGGATCACCCCTGCATTTGCGACGCCCCCGCCTCCGGCGCTCGAGATTCGACCCGTGAGTTGCAAGCTGGTCCCGGACAGTACGAAGTTGACGTTCGGGATGGATCCGCCCAGCGGGATGCGACGCGTTTGCGTGATGTAGCCGTCGAGTTCGACCCGGATCGTGTAAGTGCCAGGGATGTCGAGCTGTGGGAGGTTGTAGGAGCCGACATCGCCTTCCGTCAACGTGGACGTACTGCGAGTGATATCGCCGTTCGTTGCCGTCACCGTCGCCCCGCCGATGGCCTGCCCGGATTCGTCGACCACTCGGCCACTCACCGCTCCGACGCCTCGTCGCATGTTGAGATCGGCCCCTGAACGTTCTTCACCCGCACCCAGCCGAACTTGCAGGACCTCAGTGCCGTAGCCCCGCAGGGTTCCGGAAACCGTGTACACGCTCGGGGTACTTACACCTTCGAGCGACCATGTTCCGATGGCGCCGTCGGTGGCCGATGTCGTCGTGAAGGTGAGCGTGCCGTCGCTGACGACGATCTCGACCCCGCCGAGCGGACCGGAGGGGCCGCGGACGGTGCCGCCCACTGATCCACGTGCCGGCTTCAGCTCCACGTCGAGTTCGACTGGGCTGCCATCGGCCGGGGGTGAGAGTACAAACGACTGTGTGTCGAACCCGGGCTTGGCGAACACGATTTCGTACGACTGGCGGAGCGCGACGTCGGTGAAGAGCCAAACACCGTCGGCCTCCGGGCTTTTCGTGATGGGAGCGATTGCTTCGGTCAACCGAATGGGATTGATCGTGTCGACCCGCCCGAATCGAGCGGACCAGATCTTGCCGGTCGGCGCGGCACTCTGCCCGCCGGTGAACCCCAGTGCGGTGCTTTCAGGTGCCGGTTCTTCGCCGAGCTCGATGGGAGCAAGCGTGATGGAGATGTCGCCTACGTCTCCATCGGCCTTCACCGTGCCGCGCAGCACGGTCGATGATGGCCCCTGGTCGGCGACCTCTTCGTCATCGGCGGCAGAGTCAGGAGCGGAGCCGTCCGATAGTGAGTCGGGTTCGCCGTCGCCGTCCGTATCGATGGCCTCGATTGGGTTGCCGTCGGCATCGACAAGAGTGTCGGGGATACCGTCGCCGTCGGTGTCGGTTCCGGTGACCGGGTTTCCGTTCGAGTCGACGAACGTGTCGGGGATACCGTCGCCGTCGGTATCCACTCCGACGAGCTCGGTTGTGGCAGACGACTCATCGTTGTTGTTCGACCACCAGAGAGCGACACCGGCGAGGGCTCCGAGCCAGAGCGCAATGACCGTGAGGGCAGCGAGCATCGTGCGCAACTTGCGCGCGATGAAGGGGCGCTGAATGTAAGGAGCATTGACTGACGTTGTGGCGGCGTGCCCCCGGGCGGAGATGAGAATGTTGTGCTGCGTAGTCCCGCCGGTCCAGTGGCTGGGTCCCCTGATCTTGCCCTTGGCTACGGCGCGCTGACCCGGGAGCAAGCTGAACGAACTCGGGCTGAAAGCGACCTGAACATCGGGTGCCTCGCCGTCGATCGTGATATCGACGGGCAGCATCTCGTTGTTGGCGATATCGAGGTGGAAGGTGGCTCGTCGCTTGGCTCGAATGGTGGTGGGTACAGGCACGAGTTCGACTCGCGCGACCGATGCGATCGACAATGTGACCGGCACCAGGATCGGGCGGTCGCCTGCACTATCGGATGAGACCTCGAAAGCTGCTGCATGCTGACCGATGCCGAGTGAGCGGGGAGCGTAGATCGGGATCTCACAGACGACCGATGAGGCAGAGGGCACCGACACCTCAACGGGTGCTGGCTGAGCGGCTTCGTCGAGATCGCTGGTCTGGACACCAACCGTGCTGACGGAATACCGGATGTCGGAGTCGGAGTCATTGAAGATCTCGAGGCGGCTGAGTACGGATTCTCCCGGAGCGGCGTCGATCGAGGGCGTCAGTGTGACGATACGGGTGCTCATGGAATCGTCACGTTGAGGGTCGGGACCACGTTCGCAATGCCGGGTTCGGTGATCACGACCACGGAATCGAGGGGGTCGGCAGCGTCAGGGCTGGCGTAGACGGCAACGACATATGACGTCGGCGCGTTCAGTGCTGTGAATTCGTAATTCCCGGTGGTGTCCGTTTGCACGTCAGTGATCGGCAGCACGGGGAACAGGCTCGGCTCGAACAGCTTGACCGTTACTTGGTTGAGGGTGGGGTCAAATCCTGTAACCAGGCCGGTGAGGCTTGCCTGGGCGCCGAGTTGTAGGTCAAGTGGCGGAGTCGGTGTCGTAGCCGACACATTGACGAGAACGACGACCGCCTCGGTGCCGAGGCGGCTTGCTGTCAACGTGTAAGCACCAGGTGCAATGTCGGAGAATTCGAACTCGCCAATCGGATCATCAGCGGTGAGCAGGGTGACGGATTCGGCCCCGTCGCTCAGGACAACGGTTGCCTGTGCGGAGGGGGATCCATCAACATCTCGAACCAGGCCGCGAACGGTCGTGCGCTCAGGAGACAGCGAGACGTCAACGCCCACCGCGTTCTCGGTCCCGGTCGTCGGGTCGAGGTCGACCACTCGGACCTGTGGAATGACATGGAGGCCCGAGAACGTGAGTGTGTAGGTGCCTGGCGCTGGGAGACCGGAGAACGAATACGTTGCTGCTGAGGCACCTTGGCTGATCACCGAGGTCGTGTGATTTTCCTCTCCACCGCTGATTGCAACGTCCAATCCGCGGGCGGGAAGACCATTGACGAGGGCTCGCCCCTGGACAGAGCCGGTTGCGGGTAGGAGCCGCGCGCTGAAACTCGCCGAACCCTGATTTTCGTCGAGCGAGACGGTGCGCGCTTCAGGGGCGAAGCCATCTCGGCTGATTGTGACGGTGTACTGGCCCGGTGTGGCCAAGTTGCGCAGGACGAATGTGCCGACGGTTCCCTCGGTGAGCGAAACGGTTTCGACTTCGTTGGTACCATCGCTGGCGACGATGGTTGCTCCACCAAGGGGGCCGGCCGGTCCGGCAACGGTGCCGTCGATGATGCCGTTGCCCGGTCGGAGCGTGACCTCGACGCCGTCGAGCGGTTTGCCGGGTTCGAGAACGACACCTCGGGTCTCGGTTGCGAAGCCGGGCTTCTCGATCACCATCTGGTACGCGCCTGGCGATGGAACATCCTCCAGCACGAAGCTTCCGTCAGGTCCGAGCGTGGCTGTGGCGACAACAGCGGATCCGTCAGGGTCGACCTGGCCCGGGACCACGAGGCTGACCGTCACTCCATTCGGGTCGTCGACGCCGATGACGCCGGCTACCTCGACGGGAATGCCTCCGATGGTGATGGGATCGAGTTCGGTGAGTTCGCCCAGCTTGACCTCGATCTTCTTTGCATCAACAGCGGTAGGCGTATTGCCGTACCAGATCGACTCCACGCCGGCGCCGCTCAGCTTCAGTAGATAGGTGCCCTCCCCGAGGTTGGCGAAGGTGAACGAACCTGTGTCGTCGGTAGCCGCGGACGACACAGGTACTTCCTCGTCACCGACAACGAAGAGTTCGGCCTGTGCCCCTGACAACCCCTGGCCATCCGGCGGTGAGTCTCCCTGCCGGGTGAACCCTTGTTGAGAAGATGCGCCCGCCTGGAAGAGCCGGCCCGAGACCGTTCCGGGGTTGGTGGGCACGACCGCGCCGCCCGCTTCGCCGCTGCTCAGCGCAGCGTCGAGCAGCACAGATGACACCCGAGCATCCTCGACAACCTGGTCGAATGTTCGGCTCAGCACCGCGGCAAACACCGCCGCGGCGGTCAGCAGGCCCAGCAGGGACAGCAGCCATCTCCCGATTCGCGGGCGCTGTACGAAGGTTCCCAGGCTTTCGACACGCTGTTCGGACTCGACTCCCATGGTGAAAGTGCGGGCCCGCTGCTGACCGAACCACGCGCGCCCACCCTGGGCGGTGACTTGGATTATCTGCTCACGCCCAGGTGCGACGACCACCCGGTCCGGTTCGAATGAGAACTCGGCAAGAGCCTCCGGATCGATGGCGAATCCCGTCGCGGAAACGGCTGCATTCCCGACGTTGCCGACGACCATTCCAAAGGTTGCCTTCTTGCCGCTCGTGACCATGACCGGATCGATCTTCACCGTTGTATGTGTTTGCGGCTGTACGGCGAGTTCGACCTGAGTCAGCTCGAATTTGCCGGGGTCGTCGTCGGAGACGACGTTGACGGCCAAGGTGCGTCGTGATGCCGGGTAATCATCGGGGAGCCGGATAGTGACGGCGACGGTCTCGGTGTCGCCGGGAAAGAGCGAGAGTCTGGAAGGCTCGACCTCGATCCACGACGGGTCGAGCCCGAACACCTGCACGCGGTACGCATCGATTACGCCGGAGGTGTTGGTGATCGCCACAGATACGAACCCAGATTCTCCAGGTGCGACCTCGACGGTCTCGGGCCAGGCCAATGTACGCATCGTCAGAGTGCCACCAGCGTTGCGTTATGGACGACATCTACACCGGCAGGAACTTGCACGAGAAGTACCTGGGTCTGGAACAGGGAACTCTCGAACGTGAGCGTGTACGAGCCTGGGGGAGTGTCGGCGAATGCGAACAGGCCAGCGGGATTCGTGGCGCTTGTGGTGACGCGCGGCCGTATTCCGTCGGACAGGGTGACCGTGATCTCGCCGAGACCCACGCCACCGCTACTCACCGTGCCGCGAATCTCGGAGGTCGTGGGGAGTAGGAAGACGTCACCGACATTCTGTGTTCCGGCGGCGAGGAATCCTGCACCGAGCGTTTCAGTCTGGTAGTTGTCGTCGCTGAAGCTGATCGCGTAGCTGTTCGGCACTGGGAGATCCGCCATTGTGAAACTCCCGGCCGCACCGCCGGCACCACTGCTGGTCAACGTGCTGGTCTCGGTGTGGAAACCGTCACCGACCACGGTGACGGTGATCCCGCCAAGCGCCGTTCCGTCGGTAGCGCGTGCAACACCTGTCACGGTGCCACTACCGCCGACCAGTGTGGCGCTGACCCCTGAGCGGCTCTCGCCGGCACCGAGACTCAGCGCAACCGTGGCGCCGCTGTAGCTGGGTAGCTCAAAAGTAATGGCGTAGGTCTGTGGTGTTTCGAGGCCGATGATCCGGAATTGGCCGACGTTACCCGTCGTCGGCGTGATCGATTTGATCTCGATGTCGCCTGATCTTGCCGTGACGGTGACACCCCCGAGTGCTCGCCCTGCGGCATCCCGTACTGTGCCGTCGATCGAGCCGGTGGCAGCTCCCATGTTGACCGTGTTCATGACGCTGGCTTCACCGCCGGAGAGAACCTGTTGGAACTCTTGAGTTTCGAATCCGGGGCCGGTGACTGTGACCTGGTAAGTGGCCGGTGTCGGGAGGCCCTGCAGGTCGATCGAGCCGTCCGTGGTCACCTGGGTAAACGTCGGCGGTGGTGTATCGGGGTCATCGCTGGTTTGGCCGTCGGAGCGTTCGACCACCTGCGTGGCAGTGACGGTGAGTGGCACGGGCGGCGAGTCGGGCGGTAGCGCGACACTGCCGAGCAGCCGGCCGCCCTGGCCGGTCAGTTCGACGTTGATATCCCCCAAATCCTGCTGCGGGTCGATCCGTATCTCGTTGGATCCGGTGTCGTCCGCGTACCAGACTTCGTTGAAGCCGTCAGCGCTGAAGCGGAGCTTGTAGGTGCCTGGGATCAGGCTCTGCAGCAAGAAGACGCCCTCGTCGTCGGTCGCGGCCGAGCCGACGGACTCGAGTGTGGTGTCGGTATCGGCCGCCCTGATGGATTCGGCCTGGCTGGAGGCGGCCTGGCGGAACGCCTCGATGACGATCCGTGGGATTGGGCCGCCAGTTGTGGTCGACGTGACCGTGCCTCCGATGCTGCTGGCGACCCGGCTGAGTGGAATGTTGTCAGGGCCCGACATGAAGTCGCTCCCGACAGCTTTGGCCGGTGGCTCAGTGCTGCGGAGCTCACTCACGACCCAGAGAAAGATCAGCGCCCACAGCAGCACGATGCCGGCGAGCATCAATGCTGTGAGAACACCGCGGGGTATTTTCGCCTTCTGGCGGAAGGTGCCGATCTTGTCAATTGCATAGTCGTCGATTTGGGCGGTGATCGTGACCGAGTAGTCGGTCGGCTGCCCGAACCATGGCCGTTTGCCACGCAGATTGATGTCGACCAGGGCTTCGTGATCCTGCGGAATCACCACGCTGTTCGGCTCGACCTCGCAGTCGATGGCGCGGGTCGGTTCGACCGCGTGGACTGTCACATTGGCTGCGGTATTGCCGGTGTTGACGACCGTCGCCGCGAACATCTCCTTGGATCCACCCGTGACGATGCTGGGGCGAAGCTCGATGTCGAGTCCGACAACGGGTTCGACCGTGAGCCAGAAGTCGTGAACCGTCTGGCGTTCGGCTTCGATCGTCGACACAATGCGCACGATGACCAGATAATCGCCGGCTGGGCATGTCTTCGGGATGTCGAGGATCAGCGCCAGCGGCTGCGTGGAATCGGGAAAGAGACTGATGACCGGACGTTCGAGCCGGACCCAGTCGGGGTTTATCCCATCGACGATCGCCGTGACACCATCGATGACTTCGGCGGTATTCGTGACGCCGATTTCCACACGCGCGGTGTTTCCTGGAACAACGTCGAGGTGGGTTATCTGGAGATCCGTCTTCATAGCGGCCGCATCAGTCGAACTTGACGCCTCCGCTGGCACCGACCGTGGCTACAAGCTCAGGGTCGGTCTCGACCACAATCTCGTCGCCCTCGCTCGCTCTGAGGAGGAACTGGCCGCGTGGGTTGACGTATGTCGCGTCGATTGGCGAACGAGCAACGGCACCGACAGCTCCGCGGTTCTCTGCATCGACGATCTCGCCGGCGATACGGCGATGAGTTTCCTCGCCGCCTCCTCCGATCCGGCCAAGAGCGGTTTCGATTGCCTCGATCGGCGGGCCGGCTGGGACAACGACCCCTGTGTCGAACTCGCTGGTGAGGACCATGTTGAGGCCTGGCTTGACTTGCCCTTCGAGCGCTTTGAATACGTCCATGTGATCTTCGCCGGCGCGAGCCATGATTAGTGCAGGCGTCTCGATTTCACTCAATGCAGCGGACATGAACTCTCGGGGGATCGCCCCATGAGCGAGTAATGATCGTAAGACTCCGGCGAGGAGTGCTCGTTCGTCGCCGAGGTCGGAGGTCCATGCGGTGATGACGTAGCGCAATTCCACCACTGGAAGTGCCGGCTGGTGGACCGTCTGGCCCTCGCGTTCGACGGTACGCATGCCGCTCTTCGATCGTGTGGCGGAACGCCGAATATCCCACAGGAAGATATTTACGGTGGGCCGGTTGAGCTTGGCGCTCCACTCACGATCGGGTGCTTCGAACGAGACATCGACATCTGTCGCGCTGAGGGGAACGGTGGCGCGGAAGAACGACTCGAGACTCTCGTCTATCAACTCCAGCACCCGGCCCCCCTTTCGTGGCTCCGCCTCGCTCGGGCGTTGACAAACACTACTTGATGAAGGCCCCCGGCACGGTGGCACAAAGCCTCTGAACTAAGGTGTTCCACATCGGTTCACCAGGTCTTATTCGAATCTTGACAGTCCTCGGCGGGACCGTTGCATTGATGGTGGGTTCTGCATGCTCCGATGACGATGGGATCGATGAAGAACCGGTGATCAATATCGGCACTACCGGTCCGGGAACATGCATGGAATTCGGCGACGATGTTGGGGCCCATGTGACGGAACTGCCAGTGGTCGAGTGCAGTGTTCCGCACACCCACGAGATCTATGCGGTCGTCTTGAGCCAGGAACCCGTCTATCCAGGTTTCGAGTCATTGGAGATCGCCGCCCTCGCCCGATGCCTCGCCCCATTCGAAGATTATGTCGGGGTCAGTGTCTTCGATTCGACGCTTTTCTACTCTTGGCTCGTGCCGACATTGACCAGTTGGGACAAAGAAGACGATCGCGAGATCGTCTGCGTCATCGGTAACGGTAACGGTGCCCCGCTCGTCGGCTCCGTCCGCGGCAGCAACCTCTGACACTCACGTTCGAATACACGTTTGTAGGTAATTTTCTGCGGACCGTTCCGCAGAAAATTACCTACAAACGTGGTTTTCTCCTAGTAGTCGCCGGCGAGGTCGCGTTTTTGCTGCTCGCTCGCCAATGCGGCGTGATTCAAGATGTTGCGGGCCATCGATGA
>Ga0209013_10000812_pt1 | contig 28635 bp, 27 predicted proteins | sample Cruoilmetagenom2_FD_187291 | JGI IMG/M metagenome (GOLD analysis project Ga0209013, IMG submission 187291) | Oil polluted marine microbial communities from Coal Oil Point, Santa Barbara, California, USA - Sample 2 (SPAdes) (version 2) | ecosystem: Environmental > Aquatic > Marine > Oil seeps ...
CGTCGCTGCGGCGGCCGGGGCGTGACCATTGGTCATTCGTCAGACCGTCGAATGCATCCGCCAATTCATTCGTCGCGGAGGTGAGTTCAACGCTCACCACGCCCGGGTCCTCCTCGCTGTAGCGATCCGCCACAGCGGTGGCGTCCTGGTCCCAGTTGGGATACAACGGGTCATCGAGGTCGAGCATCATCCGAAGGCGCTCGAGGTACAGCCGACTGACGTCACGGACATGGGCGGCATATTCGAGATTCGACCATCGATCAGCTCGATGCCGGTTACGCAATTCTTCCGCCGGTGCCTGCAACACCGACAGCCACCGCGCCGCATTCTCTCGAATGAGATCCGCTACCGCCGCGGGATTGACCGTGGCCGCGTCGAATCCGCATTCGGGGCATCGTCGCTCCAATACCCAGGTCCAATCCTTCTCGTCGGGCACGATCTCATCTGTCATCGTTCGAGTCTGACAGTGACTCCACACCGTCCGCGCAAGGTTTTCAGCACAACCCTGCGCACCCCTTGGAAGTCAGCCCCGAAATTGGTCTACGGTCAGTGGTATGAAGTTCGGCTTCGTGGTCCCCTGGGGCGACGCCGACGACGTCGGCGATCTCGCCTCTGCCGCGGAACATGCCGGGTGGGACGGCCTCTTCGTATGGGAACCGGTCTGGGGAGTTGATGCCTGGATATCACTCGGCCTCGCCGCGGTTCGGACGTCGAAGATTCGACTCGGCACGCTCCTCACCCCACCCTCGCGACGCCGCCCCTGGGAATTGGCAAGTCAGGTCGCCACGGTCGATCGACTCTCCAACGGTCGTGTGACGCTTTCGGTCGGCCTTGGAGCTACAAACACCGGCTTCGAGACATTCGGCGAAGAGTGTGACAGGCGCATCCGTGCCGAACTGATGGACGAATGCCTCGAGGTGATGTGCGGGCTCTGGGTTGGGCAGCCGTTCGGCTATTCGGGCTCGCACTACACAGTGACACCGACCGACTTCCCGACAATTGGACACACCGTGCAAACACCACGCGTACCGATCTGGTGCGTCGGCGCGCTCGGACGGGAGAAATCGATGCGTCGAGCGCTCGCCTGGGACGGGATCATCCCCCAGGTACTCGACAGCGACGGGGTCCGGCAACCGCACCTCGATGAGGTCAGCGCTCTCGCGGAACGCGTCCGTGCCGAAGTCAATGACCGAGATTTCGACATCATCGTCGAGGGTACGATGTCAGAGCACTCGCCAGCTGCGTACGCCACTGCGGGAGCAACCTGGTGGATCGAGTCGATGTGGGACGCCATGGGCGAACACTCCCCCGTCACGGCGGCTCATGATCGCCTCCTCCTAGGCCCACCGAGGTAGCCAGAATCCACGCGAAGCTCTTCCGCCAAGTACGTTCGCACTGTGATCAAATCCGATACCGGCTGGAACTTCGCCGACCTGTGGGAAACCGTCGCGGCCACGATCCCAGATGCGCTGGCACAGCAACAGGGCGATGTAACCCATACCTGGACCGACTTCAACCGCCGGGCAAATGGAGTAGCTGCAAGCCTCATCTCTCCCGAGACGGTCGAGCAGGAAAAGGTCGCTCAGTACCTGTACAACTCATCGGAGTACATCGAGTCGATCTTTGCCGCATTCAAAGCCGGCCTTGCGGTCGTCAACACGAACTACCGCTACGCCGCAGATGAACTCGTGTACATCTGGGACAACGCCGACGTGACGGCGGTCATCTTCCACGGAGCTTTCGTCGAGCATTGCGAGGAGGTCCGCGATCGCGTCCCGAAGGTCAGAACATGGCTCTGGGTCGACGACGGAAGCGGAGACTGCCCCGACTGGGCCACCCCCTACGAGGCCGCTGCCATGGCCGGGACCGATGAGAACGTCTCAGGACCCTGGGGGCGGTCGGGCGATCACCTTCTGCTGCTCTACACCGGAGGAACAACCGGGATGCCGAAAGGCGTGATGTGGCGCCAGGACGACCTGTTCGGAGCGCTCGACGCCACAAGCAAGAAGCCAATGCCAGCGCAACAAGACCTAGAGGCACTTAGCCGGCGAGTCGGCAAGCCGGGACCGCGCAACATGCCCGCTGCTCCACTCATGCATGGAACCGGCCTGTTCAACGCGCTCAACAATTTGATGATCGGCGGGAGCGTCACGACGATGCTCGGGCGCCACTTCAGTGCCGAGGAATTCCTCGATGATGTTCAGCTCTACGGCATCAACTCGACCTCGATCGTCGGCGACGCATTCGCTAAGCCGATCCTTCGTGCCCTCGACGCGCAACCGGAACGCTGGGACATTTCTACTCTCAGGGTCATCGTGTCTTCAGGCGTGATGTGGTCGAAGGAGACCAAGGAAGGCCTGCTCAGACACAACAGCCGGCTGATCATGGTTGATTCGCTGGGTTCGAGTGAGGCAATCGGGATGGCCACCGACACGACTACTTCCGAGTCGAGCGGAGAAACGGCCCGATTCGCACTCGGACCCTTCACGAGAGTTGTGACCGAAGACGGCCGCGACGTCGTCGCCGGCTCCGGTGAACTCGGGCTCGTTGCGCTCCGCGGGCGAACACCCATCGGCTATTACAAAGACGAAGCAAAGTCCACTCAGACGTTTGTCACGATTGACGGCGACCGCTACTCGATCCCAGGTGACTACGCAACCGTCGAGGCAGACGGAACTGTGACGCTCCTCGGCCGGGGCAGTCAGTGCATCAACACCGGTGGCGAAAAGGTCTATCCCGAAGAAGTCGAAGAATGCCTCAAGCAACACCCATCGGTGGCTGACGCCGCTGTTGTCGGGGTACCCGACGAAAAATGGGGCGAAGCGATCACAGCTCTTGTCGAACCGCATGCCGGCGACACGATTGAAGCGTCGGCGCTCATTGCTCACGTCAAGTCCAAGCTCGCCGCGTACAAGGCCCCGAAACAGGTCGTGTCCGTGACGACCATTGGCCGAGCGGCGAACGGGAAGCTGGATTACAAGAAACTCAAGTCCGACGCGATCGCGAGTACCACCTCCAACTGAGCTGAAGGCGTCTATTCTCGGACGGATGACGCATGCCAACGCGGCGGACTTCAACTGGCAGGAATACGCGGGGGTGCTCTTCGACCTCGACGGCGTCATCACACCAACCGCGGAGATCCACGAACATGCCTGGGGCGAACTGTTCTCCGACTACAACTACACCGCGGCTGACTATCTGCGATTCATCGACGGCAAGCCGCGCTACGACGGTGTGAGGTCGTTTCTCTCATCACGCGATGTGACTTTGCCGGAAGGCTCCCCCACAGACGCGCGCGGAACTGACACCATATGCGCAATGGGGAATGAGAAGAACGCTCTCTTCAACACGATCCTCAACCGCGACGGGATCGCTCCGTATCCGGGGTCGGCCAGAACGCTCGATCTACTGGCCGCAATCGGTGTGCCGGCTGGCATCGTGTCGTCATCGAAGAATGCCCGCTCCGTGCTCGCCGCAGCTGGCCTCGCTGACCGGTTCGACGTCGTCGTGGACGGAATCGTCGCCTCTGATCGCGGCATCGTAGGAAAGCCGGCGCCAGACCCCTACCTTTTAGGCGCCCGTCAACTCGGCATCGATCCAAGAGATTCCGTGATCGTGGAAGACGCCGTGTCCGGCGTTGCTTCCGGTGCCGCCGGTCACTTCAAAGTTGTGATCGGTGTCGACCGTGGTGCGGGTGCCGAGACGCTGCTGGACAACGGGGCGACATTCGTGGTCGCCGACCTGGCGGAACTCCTGCCCGAGAGCTCTCACTCTCCGGAGGTCGCCTCGTGAACACCCGGGGTACGCCGACCGGAATGCAGACCTTTCGATTTCCGGTCGATCCTTGGCGCCTGGTCGAGGTCGAATATTCAGGCGACGATCTCGGCAAGACCGAAACGATCTTCGCGTTGGGCAACGGCTACCTGGGCATGCGCGCGAATCCCGAAGAGGGACGCGAGGCCTATAGCCACGGCACGTATCTCAACGGCTTTCACGAAACCTGGTCGATCAGCCACGCCGAAGACGCATACGGCTTCGCCAAGACTGGGCAGACGCTGGTCAATGTTCCGGATGCGAAGCTGATGAAGTTGTACGTCGACGATGAACCGCTGACGCTGGCCAACGCCGACCTCGTCGAATACGAACGATCACTCGACTTTCGCAGCGGCGTCCTAACCCGCGACATCCTCTGGCGCACACCGGCCGGGAAGCTGGTACGGGTGAAGTCCCAACGGATGGTCAGCTTCGTCCACCGCCACCTCGCCGTGCTCACGCTAGAGGTGACGCTGCTCGACTCGGCAGCACCCGTCGTCGTGTCGTCACAAATGATGAATCGGCAGGACGGCGAAGACGAATACCACGTGCGCTCCGCCGCTCTCGGCGAAGGGAAAGATCCGCGCCGGGCCCGCAAATTTGATCAACGGGTGCTGGAGCCCCGGCTACAACGCGAGAACGGCAACGAGACCATTCTCGGCTACAGAGCCGCGAACAGCAGGATGACCCTTGCCGCTGGCACCCGGCACTACATCAACACGCCCTGCAAGGCAGAGGTCACGACCGATGTCAGTGAGGACATCGCCAAGACGGTGTTCACCGTGCATGCCACTCCAGGCGATCCGGTCCACATCACCAAGCTCGTCTCGTACCAGTCTTCGAAGGGGGTACCTACCGAAGAGCTCGCCGATCGATGTTCCCGAACCCTCGGCCGAGCGGAGCAAGAGGGTGTCGAGCAACTCCTGAGCGAACAGCGTGAGTGGCTCGACGAATTCTGGTCGAATGCCGATATCGAACTCGTCGGTGACGACGCTGCCCAACAAGCTCTCCGCTGGAACCTCTTCCAACTCGCCCAAGCATCAGCAAAAACACAAGAACAAGGCATCGCCGCAAAGGGAGTAACTGGAGACGGGTACGACGGCCACTACTTCTGGGACACCGAAGTATATGTCGCGCCATTTCTCGCCTACACCGACCCCGAGGCTGCTCGCAAAGTAGTGCGCTTCAGGTGGAGCATGCTCGACGCGGCGCGCGCCAGGGCAAAGGAGATGAGCCAGCGCGGTGCTCTCTACCCCTGGCGGACGATCAATGGAGAAGAAGCCTCCGCGTACTACGCCGCCGGCACTGCGCAGTACCACATCAATGCAGCGGTTGTGCTGGCCCTGCGCCGCTACCTCGAGGCGTCGGGTGACATCGAGTTCCTGGCTCGCGAGGGGTCAGAGATCCTCGTCGAGACAGCCCGACTGTGGGCTGACCTGGGGTTCTACTCGACAAATGGCGCCTGGACATTCCATATCCATCGCGTCACCGGGCCTGACGAATACACAACCGTCGTCAATGACAACTTCTACACAAACGTCATGGCGAGGTTCAATCTGCGATATGCAGCGCGAACCGTGAGATTCCTCGCCGAATGGAATCCGAAAGCGTTCGAGGCGTTGCGTCGCCGAACAAACCTCGAACTCGACGAACTCGACGTATGGGACGCCGCGGCCGATGCCATGTACGTGCCATTCGACGAGAAGCTCGGGATCAATCCCCAAGACGCGACGTTCATCGACCTCGAACCGTGGGAGTGGGAGGAAACCGCTCCCGACCAGTTCCCGCTCATGCTCCACTACCACCCGCTGGTGATCTACCGACACCAGGTCTTGAAGCAGGCTGACGTTGTCCTGGCGATGTTCCTCAGGTCCGAACGTTTCACGACGGAGCAGAAGCGCCGCAACTTCGACTTCTACGACCCAATCACCACCGGTGACTCGTCGCTGTCGGCTGTTGTGCAGGCAGTTGTCGCCGCCGAGGTCGGTTATGACGAACTCGCACTCAGCTACTTCAAGCAGGCGCTGTACCTCGACCTATGCGACCTGCACGGGAACACTCCTGACGGCGTCCATGTCGCCTCGGCCGGTGGAGTTTGGGCCGGCATCGTCAACGGGTTCGCCGGAATGGTTGAACGCGGGGATCACCTCGAATTCACACCACGACTGCCGGCCGAGTGGGATCGGGTCACCTTCCACCTCCTGCGCCACCAGGCGAAGCTGCGCGTGGAACTCGACGCGTCCGGGTGCACGCTGACGGTTCTCGAGGGCCTCGGTGTCGCGCTGCGCGACAACGGTGTCGAGATGGTCATCCAGCCCGACGTCCCCTACCGCGTCAATTCCAAACTCTAACCCACCACTGCGATGAGCTTGCGCGCGGACAGGTCGCGCTGAAGCTCATCGGTGCGTGGGCGGGCGCCCTGGGCCGACGAATTCGCTGCGGCATCGAACCGGCCACCAATATGGCGCCGTGCGCGTCTCCCCCACCGGCGGCTGACGCTTTCGATCGAGATCCACCATCGATAGTCCAAGGCGCACGCCGACGGAGGAAGTCATTCAGCTCATTCGATGAGGCAATCGCCAATTTCTCATGCAAACCCCCATGATGAGTTTCGACCCTGAGGTGCTACGCCTGTGCGTCGAGCACGGATTCCGGCCCGCACCCGAGGCGGTCCGCCTCAAGTGCGACCCCGAACACGAAGCAAGGACTTTCGAGAGCAGCAGCCTCAACGGCCGCTGGGAACTGCTCCCCGAGATCAACACTCAGGTCGTCATCGTCTCCGGCGCCACCGACGAAGCCAGCCCTGCCGCCATCGCCAAGCAGGTTGCAGATCGGCTCCCGAACTCGACCTACATCGAGAACCCCGACTGGAACCACTTCGCGCCATTCGTCGATCCATCTGCGATGGCAGCATTGATCAGCGAGGCTGCCAACTGACGCTCGTCGGCCGCCACACGCGCGGCGGCCGACCATCCAGTCCAGTGCTGCAACACCCTCCCCCTACGATGGGTCGCATGACGGAACAGGCAGATCCAACGACACCGGCAACGTTTGACGTGCCCACGTCGCTGTCGCCGTCACGCGTGTCATCGTTCACCAACTGCCCCATGCAGTTCCGCTTCTCGAGTATCGAGAAGCTGCCCGAACCCCCCGGAGTTGCAACAACACGCGGCACGATCATCCACCGCGCATTGGAACTCCTCTTCGTGCGACCTGCTGCTGAACGCACTCCGGATGCGCTTCAAGCCGATCTGGTAGCGGCGCTCGACGAGTACCGCACTCATCCCGACTTCGTCGGCTTGCGCCTCGACGATGCCAAAACCGCCGGATTCGAACAGGAGTGTCGCTCGCTGATCGAGCGCTATTTCGAGATGGAAGACCCCCGCGAGGTGCGAGAGATCGGCCTCGAATTGTGGATGGAGGCCGAGGTCGGCTCGCTCACGTTGCGCGGCATCATCGATCGCCTCGAGCTCGACAACGACGGTGAACTCGTCGTCACCGACTACAAAACAGGTCGAGCTCCATCGGGCAACTTCGAGCAGAAGAGTCTCGCCGGAGTGCACTTCTATTCCTTTCTCTGCGAAGCACTGTTCGGGAAACGTCCGGCGAAGATCCGGCTCATGTACCTGAAGTCCGGAGAGACGATCGAAACCACTCCAACTGCTCAGTCGGTCAAATTCATCACCACCCGAACCAAGGCGGTCTGGTCGGCGGTTGAACGTGCCTGCACCACTGGAGATTTCCGCCCCCGCCAGAGCAAACTCTGTGACTACTGCTCATTCCGAGAATGGTGTCCGGCGTTCGGGGGAAACCCCGATCTGGCGGCGGCCGAATCAGTCGCGGCATACGAATCACTGCTGGCCGACCCTGTCGTCTCGGTCACGTCGTGACCGCTACACCTTCACCAGTTCCACTAGTCCCGGGGCAGCAGCAATTCGGTCCCATGATCGATCAGTTCGATGAGCGAGCCGACGCGCTCCTCGAGATACTTCGCGGTCACCCATTTGTCGATCGCCTCTTCACGACCGCAAGCCATGTCGGCGACTTCAGCATCATCTGGCATGCCATCGGGCTCGCACGCGGCGTTGCCAAGGGCCGCCCCGATCAAGTGGTCGTTTTGGCAGCGCTACTTGGTGCAGAGAGCCTGGTCGTCAATCAGGGAGTGAAACGATTTTTCCAACGAGAGCGGCCTACGACGGTCGGCGACGAACGCCTACCCGTGCGCCAACCATCAACTTCGGCGTTTCCCTCGGGGCACGCCAGCTCGGCAACTTTTGCGGCCGTGGTACTCATGAGCTGGGACGGTCGCCGTCTCGGCTCCATCTGGATGACGATCGCAGCGATTGTCGGCATCAGCCGCGCCTACGTACGCATTCATCACGCCTCTGATGTCGTCGGCGGAGCTGTGGTAGGTGCGCTTCTCGGGCTCGTCGGCCGCCGGCTGGCCCAACGCCTCGCTCATTAGTCACCAGCAGTAGACAACGGCACGGCGACTTCGGCCAGAGACACCAGCAGGCCGACTTCGCCGTACCCTGACCCACGCGTATGCCAGAACCCATCCACGACAACACGATGAGTGACACCGAGGCGTTGATGTGGCGCCTGGAGAGTGACCCATACCTCGCCTCGACATTCGCCAACGTCATCATTCTCGACCGCCTTCCCGACATGGGCCGGCTGCGCCGACGAATGGAGCGCGCCGTACAACGGGTCCCGCGCCTCCGCCAGCGCGTTTACACGGTGCCGGGGAATCTCAGCGGCCCCACTTGGGTAACCGACTCCGAATTCAACCTCGATCTCCACCTGCGCCAACTCGCACTGCCCGAACCTGGCACTGACCGTCAACTCTTCGACCTCGCAACTCTCATCACAGCGGATCCTTTCGACCGGACACGACCTCTCTGGCAGTTCGTTGTCGTCGAGGGGCTGAGCGGAGGCCGCGCCGCTCTCATCGAGAAGCTCCACCACACGATTACCGACGGAGAGAGAGGTGTGCAGCTTTCACTCGAGTTCTTGGATTTCGACCGCGACGCTCCCGAACCGACTGATTCGCCGGCGGACAAACAACAACACGACCACGAGCAAGCCGACAGCACAGCGGCAGACCCGGACCTGCTCACCGCCGATGCCGTTCGCGGTCTCCTCGCCAGCGGCCTTCGACTCCCGCTCGGCGTTGTCCGACAAGTGCGCGAGTTGCTCGCCGATCCGACTCAGATACCCGCTGCGAGCACCGCGGCGGCGGAAACTCTCCGCGACATCGTCAGCCAGCTCGGCGCGACCGACAGGGCGCGCTCGCCATTGTGGACAGAACGCTCGCTTCGGCGCCGCCTCGACGTAGCGAGCGCGCCTCTTGCTGAGACTCGAGCTGCGACGCGCAAGCTCGGCGGCTCCTTGAACACCGCATTTCTCACCATCGCCAGCGAAGCAACAAGCCGATACCACGTTGAGCTTGGCGCGCCGGTCGAATCGCTACGCGCATCGATGGCGATCAGTACCCGAACCGAGGGCTCCGGCGCGAATGCGTTCTCCCTCGTGCGGCTACTCGTTCCCACCGGGGAGATTCCGATCGATGAGAGGTTTCGCGCGATCCAAGAATCGACACAGGCGGCGGTCGGCGAGAGCCAGGACGCTTCAATGGACACACTGGCGGCGATGGCATCCACAATTCCGTCGCAGATCTTGACTCGGCTCGCCCGTCAGCAGACACAAACCGTCGACTTCGCCACATCGAACGTCAAAGGATCACCCGTCGCCATGTACGTGGCAGGGGCCCGGCAACTCAACAACTACCCTGCGGGCCCGCTGAGTGGCGTGGCCTTCAACTTGACACTGCTGAGCTACCTGGACACCCTCGACATGGGAATCAACACAGACGTAGCCGCAATCAAGGAGCCCGAACTTCTTGTCCGCAGTTTTGACGGAGCCATCGCCGACTTCATCTCGGTCTGAGGGACCGACCAGCCAACGCGTGGAGTTGGTCCAGGACGCGCTTCAGTAGTTGCGTCAGCCTCCAGCGCTCAGAGTGAGTCGCTGGCGACGGGATCGGCCGACGCTGCAAGATCAGCCGACTCGGCCGTGAGCAATGTGCGCACGTCGAGTAGCAGGTCTGCGACTTCGCCCGACGACACGAGTTCGCGTTGCATCATCTTGGCCAACGCATCGTCGATGACGCCTAGAGCTTCGCTGATTACGGCCTCGTTGCTGGAGTCGATCTGCTCATCAGTCATTACCCAACACGGTACCTCTGGATGAGCACCAACGCGCGCATCAACCCCGCGTTGCGTGAGCTGTCACGCATCCGTCGCAAGATCGTGATCCGGGCTTCACCTTCGAACGCCGCCTACGATGCCAACTCATGCGACGCAAAGCGGCCTTCACGGACGGCTGACGGATCCTTGGCTCCGGACTCGATGCATCGTTCTCCAACCGCTCTGGCTCGGCTCGGCCTCCGAATGGGCGAACCGATTCGGTTCCGACGCCATGACAAGGGCCGGTGGATCGTTGGGAAGGTCGCAGGGATCGAAACCGACGGGAGCGTGAGCCTTCGCGACCCCGACGGATCCGCCAGATCGATTCGGGCGGAACGAGTCGAGATCCGCCGGCCTGGCTCGCGGGGACGCCTGCGCTGGCGCGTCGTGAGTGAAGTTGCGGTTACTTGGGAGCAACTCGAGATATTCGACGGCTCAGATCCCCCTCATTCCGCGCCTTCAGAAGATTGACGATCGGGGCGCCGAAGCGATCCTCAGGCCGAAGGGCGTACACCGATGATGCTGGCACGCTCCATGATGCGAACGTCCGGCCAGTAGTCGCTCGACGCATAGTGCTGAACGGCAAGGTTGTCCCACATCGCAATCGAGTTCGGCTCCCAGTGGAATCGGCAGTGGTACTCGACGACATTGGCCTGCCGATACAACTCAGCGAGCAACGTATCTGAGTCCTCGTCGCTCAATCCGACGATGTGGCTCGTGAAGTACCGATTGACATAGAGCACTCGGCGCCCGGATACCGGGTGGTGAATCACTACCGGATGCTCCACAATAGGGTACTTCTCACGAATCTCCGCCTGCTTACCCGCTGGGATCGTGTGGCCGAATGCCTGGAAGAAGTCGTGCACCGCGACCATTCCTTCGAGCTGATCCTTGAGTTCGTCGGACAAGCCGTCATACGCCGCGGTCATGTCGCAGAACAATGTGTCGCCCCCGGTGTTAGGCACTTCTATCGCACGGAGTACCGTTCCCTTGGACGGCACCTCACGCCAAGTGACGTCGTGATGCCAGCCGTTCTCATAGCCGCCGGTCTCGGCATCCTTGGAGAAGCGGACGAGTTCGGGAGACTCTTCGTTGCCGGGCAGAAAAGGATGAACTTCGAGTTCTCCGAATTGGCTCGCAAAAGCAAGTTGCTGTTCGGCAGTCAGATCCTGATTGCGGAAGAACAGGACCTTGTACTGAGTCCAGGCGTCACGTAGTTCACCGTATGTGTCGTCGCTGAGTGGCAGTGAGAGATCGAGACCCTCGACAACAGCCCCGAGCGTAGGAGCAACCTGGCGCACCGTGAAGTTCTCCCATTCGAGCGCGGCGAGGCGGATTCGTTCGGCGGCAAGATGCGCGACCGGCCCAATCAGGGAATGATCGGGGCCGAGCGTGATCCGGTTGGCGTTGAAGTCGGCGAGCTCGCCGGAGGCCGCAATCCCTTCCAGCTTGGCGACCGCCGCGTTGGTGGTCGTCAAGTCGTCGTCAGTAATGCTCATTGCCGTCTCCTTGCTCGTCCCGGATTCTTCCGTGCCTCAGAATGCACCCTATTCCGCCCCGACGGTGGGACAGTGGGCGGGAGCATGGGGCGGTGATTTCGAGGCGCCGAACCCGGTCATCGCCAGGCCACTTGGATCGAGCTCTTCTTCGAGAGAATTCCGGGGGTTCTCCTCGTTCTCCTGATTGGTCTGCTTCCGATCGCAGCCCAAGCCGTTCTCACCGCACTAGCGGTCATTGTTGCTGTTCAAGCAACTGTCGATGTTCGCGCCAGCCGACGTGTCTTACCTCAAGTCTGAACTAACGGGGCGCCCAGGCGGACCAAGGAAGTGGCACATGAATCTTGGCGAACAACCAGCCTGAATCGTCAAATAGCCCGATCCTTCGGCTCGAATGCACGGACTACGTTGTCCGTGATGAAGAGGCCCGCTTCGAAGTCCAGTACGCCCGCCAACAAACAAGATCGGGACGACAACACTGGTGCCCACAGGGCCATTGCTGAGCGATTGATCGATCGACACAGCGCAGTCGGGCACCTAGCGGTGTCGCCCGAGGGCACGCGGGTCGCCTTCGTCGTCTCGACGATCGACCTCGAGCACAACACAACCAGATCGGTTGTCTGGGTCGACGATTCCCCAGTAACGGCCGGCAAGCACGACGGAAACCCCACCTGGTCCCCCGACGGTCGATATCTCGCATTCACATCACGGCGAGGAGAGAAGAAGGGCGACTCGACGCTTCACGTGCTGCCAGTGTCTGCGCCTGGGGAGGTCCGAACCCTGTGCACCATGCCCGATGGGCTCGGCGATGTTGCGTGGTCGCCTGATGGCCGGTGGCTCGCCTTCACGAGCCGAACGCGAGACGAGCGCTACTCGGCCGAAGACGTCTCGTGGCAAGCCCCTCGAAAGGTCGAGCGCTTCTTTGGTCGGCTCAACGGGGAAGACTGGGTCTTCGACCGCCCGAACCACGTATATGTCGTCGCGGCGGATGGCACCGGCACTCCCCGCAACCTCACCCCCGGAGGGTTTCAGCATCGCGGCATCAGCTGGCTTGGCGACTCCACGGGAGTAGTTACCGTGGCACAGAGACATGCAAGTTGGGACCGCGATCTCGCTCGCGACATCTACGTCGTCGGCGTCGAGATCGGCGACGACGATTCGCACATTCGCTGCCTCACAGGCCACGACGGAACGTTCTCGTCACCATCAGTGTCTCCCGACGGCTCCACGGTTGCGTTCAGAGGGCAAGGCGATCTCCTGACGTACCCGCAGAACACGATGGTCGGCACGCTCCCGATCGAGAGCACCTCGGTTCAGGTGAGCAAGGTTCGCTGGGCAAGTACCGGCCTGGATCGTACGTTCGAAACGACAAATGGTTCGCCGGCGCCTATCTGGGAGAGCAACGAGACGTTGTTGGCCCTGGCCGAAAACCGTGGAGACACACACCTGTTCCGACTCGATGCCAGAGGGGGAACTGCGCCGGTCATGGTCACCGAGGGTGCGCTGACAGTCACATCTGTGTCAGCGGCGAATGGAACAATCGCGACGGCACGCACGACGATCGATCACCCGGCGGAGCTGTTCATCGGCGAGGAATGCCGCAGCAGCATCGCCCGTGACTTCGCGGACCAGCTACTTCGGTGGGAGAAGTTCACAGTTCCGACATCAGACGGCACAGATGAGATCGATGTCTGGATGATGAGGCCCGCTTACTTCGACGAAAGCCGAACATACCCGGTTCTCCTCAACGTGCACGGCGGCCCATTCACGCAGTACGGCGAGTACTTCTACGACGAAGCACAGATGCAGGCGGCCGCCGGCTTCGTCGTCGTGATGGGAAACCCCCGCGGCGGCAGCGGGCGCCACACCGGCTGGGGCCAGGCAATCCTCGGAACGCATCACCCCGTTCGTCCCGGATCCGGATGGGGCGCGCTCGACGTCGACGACGTCCTCGCGATCATCGACGGTGCACTCGAACGTTTCGCGTTCTGCGACCGCGACCGCGTCGGCATGCTCGGCGGCTCGTACGGCGGATACATGGCCACGTGGTTGGCGGCATTCCATGGTGAGCGATTTCGGGCATTCTGTTCTGAACGAGCGGTCAACAACCTCACCTCCGAGGAATGGTCGAGTGATATCGCCAGTGCTTTCAGAACCGAACACGGCGTATCACACATCGACCATCCCGGCGACTACGAGCGCATGTCTCCGATCCGGGCGGTTCGCAACATCGACAAACCGATGCTGATCATCCACTCGGAAGAGGACTGGCGCTGCCCCATCGTGCAGGCCGAAGAACTCTGGGTAGCGATGCGACTGCTCGACAAAGACGTCGAGTTCTATCGCTTCCCAGGAGAGAACCACGAGCTCTCCAGGTCCGGCTCCCCCGTTCACCGCGTGCAGAGAGCGGAAATCATCCTCGACTTCTTCGCAAAGAATCTCGAGCAGCGCTGACCCGGACCGCTACTCGGCCTCGCTCACCCAGGAATCGATGAGTTGGCGAGCAATCGAGATTCCTGGGGGGATTGTGGGTAGGTCGTCTTTGCGGTACCAGTTGGCGTCAACAATTTCAGATTCCTGGAGCACGAGATCACCTTCGATGTAGTCCGCGCGGAAACCGATCATCAGGCTGTGCGGGAATGGCCATGGCTGGCTCGACTGATAACGGACGTTTCCGACGCGCAGCCCCACCTCCTCGGCGACCTCGCGCACGACCGCGCCCTCCAGGTCTTCGCCCGGCTCGACGAACCCGGCAAGACAGGAGTACATCGGTATCGGGAAGTTCGTTCCGCGAGCGAGTAGTGCCTCTTGGTCGGGGCCCGGCTCACCACGAGTCACCAGAGTGATCATCGCGGGAGCAACGCGTGGATAGGCGATCAGCCCGCAAGCCGAGCACCCCATCGCGCGCTCATCAGTAGCTGGCTCGGTCGCCGCACCGCAACGGCCACAGAACTTGTGAGTACGCGCCCATTCCACAAGCTGAACCGCGCGTCCAGCCGCCAACCATTCGCCCTGGGATGATCGACCGAAGTAGCTGTAGAGATCCAACGCCGCGCCGTATGAGGGATCTTCCGCTTCAGCCGGCACATCGATTGCCCACCACGCTTCCCCCTCGACCACGCCAACGACATGACGCGACCAAGACTCGTCGGCGATCAGAGTGTCGATGAATACCGAGGTCCCGACGACGTGGATGTACTTGCGCCCACCACCGTGCTCATCCGGCTCGGCGTTGGTCGGCGAATAGAGATCGGACGTGTTCACGGAGGGTTCGCCCTGTGGCGATTGGTTCGATTGCGAATTCATGGTCGTCATGCGTATCACGGTCGCCTACCCTCCGTTGTATGGCACCTGAATTGCACCCCGATGTGGCCGTGCTCGCTCCCCTGCTGGGCACCTGGCAGGGCCCGGGCTCTGGCGAATACCCCACGATCGAGTCATTCGGATACCTGGAGTCGGTCACCTTCGGCCATGTCGGAAAGCCATTCCTCAGCTACGAGCAAAAGACGCGCGACTCGGTGACGGGTCTCCCGATGCACGCTGAGACCGGATACTGGCGAGTCCCGAGCCCTGGCCGCCTCGAAATCGTTCTCGCCCAACCGACCGGCTTCGCCGAGGTCTACGAAGGCACCATCGCCACCGTGAACGACGCCCTCGCCATGGACGTGAAGTCAACTTCGATCGGTTCGACCAGTTCAGCCAAAGACGTCAGCCGCACAGAACGGACATTTGAGCTGGAAGGCGACGAGCTGCGCTACACGTTCCGCATGGCAGCAGTTGGCCAGCCCCTGCAGCATCATCTGAGCGCAACTCTGCGTCGCGCAGTTCCCGAGGTGTAGACGGGTAGGCACGCTTCCGAGGTGGTCTACTCCGGAGTGGCCCGCTCCGGCTGAGCGTCAGCAACACGCGACATCTAGAGTCGGCGGCATGCCCAATTCTGATGTTGTAATTATCGATGCCGTACGCACGCCCATCGGGAAGCGTGGTGGCGGCTTGTCAACCATGCCCCCGGCAGAGGTGCTGTCCACCGTCCAGCGGGCGCTGATCGACCGCACCGGCGTTGATCCGACCGAGATCGGCCAGGTTGTCGGCGGATGCGTGAGCCAGGTCGGTGAGCAGAGCTTCAACATTGCGCGCACAGCGTGGCTGGCCGCAGGGCTGCCAATCACAACCGCGGCGACGACGGTCGATGCACAGTGCGGATCGAGTCAGCAGGCGACCAATCTCGCAGCATCGCTGGTCGGATCCGGAGTTGTCGATACCGCAATTGCGTGTGGCGTCGAGACCATGAGTCGGGTTCCAATTGGCAGCGCAGCGTCGCCGCAGCTCGGTCTCGGCATTCCCATGCCGCCGACCTACTTCGAAAAGTATGAGATGACCTCACAGTTCGAGGCGGCCGACCGCATCGCGGACAAGTGGGGCGTCACCCGTGAGGACACAGACGCATTCGGATTCGCATCGCAGCAGCGCGCCGCTCAAGCGTGGGCAGAAGACCGCTTCGCAGGTCAATACGTCACCGTCGAGGCGCCGGATGTCGATGAAGAGGGCAAGCCAACCGGTAGCACCCACACGGTCAGCCGCGACGAGGGATTACGCGAGACCAGCCTCGAAAAGCTCGCTACTTTGAAGGCCGTCGGCCGCGAAGACGGCGTTCATACAGCCGGAACTTCTTCGCAGATATCAGATGGGGCGGCCGCGGTCATGATGATGAACACCGACAAGGCCAATTCTCTCGGGGTGACTCCTCGCGCCCGGATCGTCGACAGCTGCCTAGTCGGCGTCGACCCGGTCCTCATGCTCACCGGTCCGATCGATGCCACAGAGCACCTGCTGTCACGCACCGGACTCTCGATCGACGACATCGATGTGTTCGAGATCAACGAGGCGTTTGCCTCAGTCGTGCTCGCATGGGCCAAGGAGGTCGGAGCAGATCTCGAAAAGACAAACCCCAATGGCGGCGCAATCGCTCTCGGCCACCCTCTCGGGGGCACAGGTGCGTTCCTCATGACCAAGGCGCTCTACGAGCTGGAGCGCACCGGAGGTCGTTACGGCCTCATTTCGATGTGCTGCGGCGGCGGCCTCGGTAGCGGCACCATCATCGAACGCCTCTGAAGTCTGAAAACCACCGTTTGTAGGTAATTTTCGGCGGAACGGTCCGCCGAAAATTACCTACAAACGCAGATGATGGGTGCCGGGGGTAGACCTGAGGTGTGAGGACATGCTTCTCGGGCATCGCGCGGGTGGCGCTGGCGGCATGTGCCACGGGGTGTGCCGGCGGCACGACCTCTCACGAAGGGGTCGGTGTGGTCGAATACGTCGTGGATGGCGACACGGTCGACATCCAAATCAACGGCACGGAAGAACGCTTGCGCCTGATCGGTATCGACACCCCCGAGACCAAGAAGCCGGACCATCCGGTCGAGTGCTACGGCCCCGAGGCGAGCTCTCACACCGCGGCCCTGCTGCCCGTCGGTACGCGGGTACGCATCGAGCGCGACATCGTCGGGCGGGACGACTACGGGCGCCTGCTCGGCTACCTCTATCGGGTCGATGATGAGCTCTTCGTCAACCACGAGATCGTCCGCCAGGGGTTCGCGCAGCCATTGACGATCGAGCCCAACAGCACCCACTCCGCCACTCTTGCCACCGCCGCGCGACTCGCCGAAGCCGACAACCTCGGTTTGTGGGCGGCTTGCGCGGGATAACGTCACATCTGTGACCGCTGAGATCACGCTCGCTGAGCGGCTTGGATACTCCCCCGAAGAACGCATCGTCATCTTGTCGTGCGACGACCTCGGTTCGTGCCACGCGGCAAATGTTGGCGTGTACCAAGCGCTGCGCGAGGGTGCCGCGACCTGCACATCCCTGATGGTGCCGGCTCCGTGGGCAAGCCACGCGGCGTGCCAAGCCACCTCCGACGACGACATCGGCGTCCACCTCACACTGAATGCCGAAAACGAGCACTACCGGTGGGGCCCGATAACGCATGCGCCATCACTCCAATCTGGCGAAGGCGGTTTTCCCCGCACGCTCGAAGACCTGTGGGAACACGCCGATCATGCCGAGGTGCTTCGCGAGCTACGGGCTCAGATCGACCGCGCCCTCGTCTGGGGCATCGACGTCACTCACCTCGCCCCGCATCTCACCGCAATCACCCTCAGGCCGGAGTTCTTCGATGTCTACCTCGAATTGGCCGTCGAATACCAGCTCCCCATCCGGCTGCCATCGTCGATCTCAGCCGACCAAGCCGGATTCCCATTTCGCGACCTTGCTACCGATGAAGGCATCCTCTTCCCCGACCACTTCGACCACGATTGGCGCGCCGGGAGCAGCGACCGTGTCTACGAAGCGATCAACAACCTGCAACCCGGCGTAACCGAGATCCATGTCCAACCTGCCGCTGACACACCCGAAGTGCGAGCACTCGGCGACCACACCAGAGGATGGGTTGCTGACCTCGATTTGGCGACAAGCGACGAGCTCCGTGACCGGCTTGCGGCAAGTAGCGCCGTTCTGATCGGATACCGGGATATCCGCAACGCCATGCGGGCTAAGCCTGAGTAACCAGTCGGCTGATCGCTTCCGCTACGGATCCTGATTTCAGGAGCTCCAGAATCTCACCGGTGTGGCCGGAAGCCTTCAGCACGCCGCGCATGTATGCCACGGTGGGATCAAAGTCGTCAGCAGCTGAATCGACGAGCGGCACGGTGAACACGATGTCGGCCCCATCCGGCCCGTCGATTCGCTCGTCTTTCTTGGCGACAACAACTCGATACTGGACGCTCACCGCAACACCCGATCTCTGACACCGGCAAACAGATCGCGTTCACCGTCTCCCGCCGGGATCGACCCGACGAGGGACCGACTCAGGATCCAGTCTTCCCATGGATAGATCTCTATGAGCTGATCGTCGTCGAGACCAAACCACCATGAGGCATTGGGGTCGACCTGCGTTGCGTGGGCGCGCAACGACGCTGTTCGTGCCCACATGTACCCGGTGACATCGACCTTGGTCGTGATTCGGTGGTCTTGTGACTCCCGCTCGAGCCAGCTCTTGTCGAACGGCGACTCACCGTCTTTGGCGATCATTGCTTCGTGCACCGCCGTCATGCGCGTCTTCGACCAGACGGAGTAGTAGAGCTTTGACGGAGCAAACGGCTCACCAAGTTCGGGATACCAATCAGGGTCACCCGCCCGCTCGAAGGCGAGTACCGAGATGTCATGCACGCGGAGATGGTCGGGGTGAGGGTACGCAGACTGATCATCTCCGTAGGTGATGATCACCTGGGCCCGCTCACGCCTGATGAGAGCTACAAGGCGGCCTGCAGCCTCATCGAGATCGGCCTTGTGGAAGCTGTCGGGATGCTCGTTGGCATCGGAGTCGGCCATGCCCGAATCGCGGTAGCCGAGCATCTCGACCTTGTCGAACCCGATGACCGCTGCCGAGGCGGCCAACTCGAATTCCCTGAGCGAAACAACCTTCGCTCGCTCCTCCTCGGACGTGAGGCCGTGGAAGGGTTGCCCCTCTTCACGCATTGACGGGTTCTGGAGCTCGCCCTCTTCGCCCCCGGTACAGCACACCAGCACCGTACGCACACCCTGCTCGTGGTACATCGCGAGCGTGGGCGCCCCCTTCGAGGCCTCATCGTCAGGATGGGCGTGAACAGTCATCAGAGTCAGACGTTCGGGCACTCGGCCGAGGCTATCTGCGATGCGGCGCCCGATGGCCTACGCTCCGCGTCGTGAATCGATGGACATCAAGGGCAACGGCCGGAGCGATTGCGAGTATTTTGCTCCTCGCGGCGTGCGACACAGGCGACGGCAAGCAGCTCCGCCCGGTTGATCCGGCCGACACGACATCGAGCACAGTGCCGCTCGACTCGATCGGAGCGGGCGACGCAACACTTCCCGCCGCGAGTGATGGGGCGGGTGATGCCACAACACCACTCCCTACAACACCAGACACGCGAACCTTTGAGGTGATAGCCCCTTGGTTGGATGGTGCTGAGATCGATTCACGTTATGCCTGCGACGGGCTGGATACCGCGCCGGCGGTCAGCTGGGGCTCTCCACCGGCCGGCACCGAGGAACTCGCAGTAGCCATGGTCGACGAGTCGGCTATTAGCGACGACGTGCCATTCGTGCATTGGGTGATCGCCGGCATCCTGCCCTCCGAGGTAACCCTGATCGAAGGTGACCTACCGGCCGGGGCAGTCCAGGCAATCAACTTCTTCGGTGACGTCGGATACAGCGGACCCTGCCCACCGCTGGGCGAGGACCCCCACGAATACAAAATCACGGTATACGCGCTCAACCAACCGCTTGGTCTTGCCGATAGAACTCCCGCAACCGAGTTTCTTGACGTCATCGAAACATTCGCGATCGGGTCCACCGACCTGACCGGAACGTTCCAACGCTGACGCCGAGTAGCCCGAGAGCGCCGCAAGACCGACTACGAGCAAGGGAGCCCGTTGTGCCGATTGGCGACAACGACATCGAGAATCCACCGATCACGGACGCCGAGGATACGCCGGTTTACGACGACGCGATGACCCTCCCGCTCGCTCTGCGCGAGCTGCTCGACGCTGATGGTTCAGCCGTTGTGATTCTCGGACTCGACGGAACCGTACGAAGCATCAACGAATCTGCGCTCGAACTCCTCGGAGCGGAGTCAGCCGACCGGCTACTGCCGGACACCGCCAGCCACGGACTGCTCCGATCACTCCTCGATCACGCTCCGCGCCATCTGATGGCGGGAACGACCGATGGCACCTGGCATGGCGACATCGATCACACCGGCCCGGCTGGCGACCATCGCGTGTACCGGTCGACGGTGACCATTAGACACGACCCCAACCTCGAAGGTGGTGGGTTCATCGGCCTCACCGCACACGACGTCACTGTTGCCCGCGAGGAAGTCTCTCGTCTGCGACATACCGCCACACACGACCCTCTGACCGGGCTGGCCAACCGACGTCAGATCCTGACAACCCTCACCCACGCAGTTGGAGCACAACGAAACCATCCCGGACACGTCGCTGCTGTGTTCGTTGACGTCGACCGGTTGAAGTACGTCAATGATGCGCTCGGCCACCAGATCGGTGACCGGCTCCTCATCTCTGCGGCCAATCGCCTGTCCGACACCATCCGACCCGAAGACCACGTCGCCCGCATCGGTGGCGATGAATTTCTCGTCGTGGCTACTCATATCCCGAATGCCGTGACAGCTCTGGAAGTAGCCGAGCGAGTCCGGCGAGCACTCACCGGGCGGCTAAGGGTCAACCAACTCGATCTACACTTCTCGGTCAGTATTGGTGTCGCCCTCACTGATGCCGATTTGCTCGACCTCGCTGACGCGGATGCGGCGGCTGCGCTGATCAGTAATGCCGACACCGCCATGTACGAGGCCAAGAGCAGCGGCCGGGGGCGATGCGTGCTGTTCACATCGCAGATGCGGTCCGAAGCCCGCGAGCGCACCGAGCTTGCCGCCGCGCTTGCCCAAGCGATCGAGGAGAAGCGCCTCACGCTCGACTACCAACCGGTATTCTCCGCGGTCACACAGACTGCTGTTGGCGCCGAAGCACTCGTACGTTGGAATCATCCGACACTCGGCCGGATCAACCCACTCGACTTCATATCGATCGCCGAAGAATCGGGCTCGATCGGCAAGCTTGGCGAGTTCGTGCTGGAACAGGCAATGACCGACACTCGGCTCTGGATCGAACAGCAGCTCGTCAGTCCCGACTTTGCGATCCACGTGAACGTCTCCCAGGTCCAACTCGCCAGCGCGTCATTCGTCAATCTCGTTCTGTCAATGCTCAGACGGCACCGCCTCCGACCCAACCAACTCGTTCTGGAGGCCCGCGAAAACGCGCTGCTGGGCCACAAGGCGGATGTTGATCGCTCGGTACGTGCCCTCCGCCGCCTCGGAATCCGGATCGCGATCGACAACTTCGGGACAGGGGCGAATGCTCTCTCCGTGCTCACCGACGTCGGCGCCGACCTACTGAAGCTCGACGGATCACTCGCTTTGCCGTCCGGCTCCTCTGACGCCGATACACGATTGGTACGTGCTGTTGTGCTTCTGGCTCATGCCCTCGACATGCGTGTCGTCGCCGAGAGGGTAAGTGGAATCGAACAACTTCGCCGCCTGCGCAGCGCCGGTTGCGATTACGTGCAGGGAAACCTACTCGGAGCACCGACCACGGCCGACAAGCTCGTAGCGGCAACAGTCTATTAAGGAACTCCTCGTTCAGCATCGAGTGGCATCTCGATACCCTGACCGGGTGCCGTTACCCCCTCCACCCCCGTCTGGCTCGCAACCCACTGGGTCGAGCCAACCCGGCCGTGTCGGACCCCCAACGAGTCAGGCAAGGCCGACCAGCTGCTACCGGCACCCAGATCGGCAAGCGGGGCGCAGCTGCACCAGATGTGGAAAGCCGGCCTGCGATTCGTGTCTGGTCCAGGCACCCGTTGGTAGCCACTGCCTCGACTGCGTAAAGGCTGCACGTCCCGACATCAAGACCCGCGCCCGATTCTGGTCGTCTGGGCAACCGAATCTCGTCACAATGTCGCTCATCGCGATCAATGTGGCCATCTTCATCGGCGGAATGCTCCTGACTCGCGATCCGTCCGCCATAACCGGTGGAGTCACCGATGCGCACCTCGAGTTCGGCCTCAGTAAAGACATCCTCTCCCAAACGATCATCTGGGAGGGCGACGACGGTTCGCTGTTCGTCACCCAGCCAGACGGCTGGTACCGGCTTGTCACATCTGGCTTCATTCACTTCGGCATCTTGCACATTGCCTTCAACATGTACTTCCTGTACATACTCGGCCCGATGATCGAGCCCGCCGTAGGGCGGACACGGTTCCTGCTTCTCTACATGGCATCACTTCTGGGTGGCTCACTCGGAGTCATTCTGTTTGACAGTGGCGGCATCACCGGCGGTGCCTCGGGCGCCATCTTCGGTCTACTTGCGGGTGCCTCCGTCGCTCTCTGGCGACGTGGAGTCAACCCATTAACCTCCGGAATCGGTACCACGCTGTTGTTGAACCTGTTCATCACGTTCGCCGTCCCAGGAATCTCGATCGGTGGGCACCTCGGCGGCGCTGTCGCAGGCGCCCTCTGCGCCATCGTGATGCTCGCGCCGCCTCACCGCAGCTTCCCCAAGTGGGCCACATACGCCACCCCTGTGGCAGTCGGCGTCGGGAGCGTCATCGCGTCCGTTCTTCTGGTCGTCGCCTGATGGCCCTTCGCGAGACTCACATCGCGCGCATGCGCACTGAGTCATTCGACACCCTGGTGATCGGTGGTGGCATCAACGGTGCCGTGGCTGCAGCCTCGTTGGCCGGGCGAGGCGCCTCGGTTGCACTGATCGATCGCGGCGACTTCGCCAACTTCACCAGCCAGGCATCGTCGAACCTTGTCTGGGGTGGCTTCAAATACCTCGAGAATTACGAACTGCCCCTTGTATGGAAGCTGTGCCGCTCGAGAAACAGGCTGATGAAGGCGTACCCGGACAACATCAAAGAGATCGGGTTCTATTCCGCGCTCGACGAGTCATCGCCCTATCCACCGTGGTTCGCTGCCCTCGGCGCATTTGCGTATTGGGCCATCGGCCAATTCGGCACCCAGCGGCCCCGCCTCCTGAAGCAGAGCACGATCGAGCGGGAGGAACCGGCCGTCAACACCACCGGTGTCTCAGGCGGGATCGAGTACGGCGATGGTGTTCTCATCGACAACGACGCTCGGTTTGTCTTCTCGTTCGTCAGAGAGGCGATCGAATCCGGGGCGGCAGCAGCAAACTATGTCGAGTTGGTCTCGGCAGAGCGAATTGGTGACCGTTGGATAGCTTCCCTTCGCGATGTCGACACGGGCGAGGAGTTCACGACAACGGCAACCACGATCGTCAACGCTGCCGGACCATTCGTCGACGGACTGAATCAAGAGTGGGGATCCAAGACCGACCACCGCATTGTCTACTCCAAGGGCATCCATCTCGTAGTCCCCCGCCTGACATCCCGGCACCATCACAAGGTTCTGGCGTTTTTCGACGACACCCGAAGACTCTTCTACGTGATCCCGATGGGACGTCGGTCAGTCATCGGCACAACTGATACGCGCGTCGACACTCCATACACCGCTGTAACCGATACCGACGTCGAGTTCCTGCTCGGTCAAATCAACGAACGAATGCACCTCGACTCACCACTGACGCCCAGCGATGTCATCGCCGAGCGTTGCGGTGTGAGGCCGCTCGTCGTTTCCGCCATGGGGAGCGACCATTCCGAGGTCGACTGGACCAAGCTGAGCCGAAAGCATGCGATCGAGACCGACCACCGGCGACGGATCGTCACCATCTTCGGCGGCAAACTCACTGATTGTCTCAATGTGGGCGAGGAGGTGGCCAGCGCGATCGAAAGCCTCGGAGTGCCACTCGAAGAGGACCTGAGAAACTGGTACGGCGAACCCAGTGCCGCCGCACGAAGTGAATTCTACTTGCAGGCCCGACGCATGCAGCTCGACAGCTACCAATCGAAGGTCGACACCGAGCCGTTGACAGATCGACTATGGCGTCGGTACGGGCGGCGAGGCTTCGCGATGCTCGAGTCCATTCGTGAAGATCCGGCTATGGCCGACGATGTCATGGGGTCGGTCGACTACATACGCGTCGAGTTGCATTCGGCGGCACGCTCCGAAATGGTCACAAAGCTCGAAGATTTCATGCGACGCCGTTCCAAGATCGAACTCGTTGTGCGCGACGAGGACATCCATGCATCACCCGGGCTGTACGAAGTTGCGGAGATTCTTTTCGGCGAAGATGCCGACCGCCGCCTTGTGGAGTACTTCGGCAGTGTCGATGCGGTTCCGAGCGCAATTCGCGCCGTGAGCGCTGGTCTTCTTCACATGACCGACACCGCCGACGCCGGCTGAACGCGGCCCTACCCGCATGTTCAACTCCATCCGCCGATTCCTCTCCCGGCCTCAGCCCATGTTCGACGAGCAGTGGCGGCCGATCCTGAACCAAGAATTCGAACATTGGCGAACTCTCTCTGTCATTGAGATCGAACGCATGGAGATGCTGGTAGCAAGCTTCTTTCACTCCACTCGATGGGAGGCCGCCAACGGCTTCCAGCTCAACGATGAGATCAAGGTGTTGATTTCGGCACAGGCATCAATGCTCCTGCTCGGCCTCGAGCTCGACACCTTTCCGCAACTCACGTCAGTCATAGTCCATCCGTCGACCGTTCGACTGCGCGGTGGGTACAACATGGGTGGTGGTGTGCGATCCACCGAGGCACCACCGCTGCTCGGACAGGCCCACTTCCGAGGCCCCGTTGTGCTCTCATGGAATGCTGCGCGTCGCGGTGCAAAGTTCCCCAAGGCCGGCGAAAACGTCGTGTATCACGAATTTGCACATCGACTGGACATGCTCGATGGGGTGACCGACGGAACTCCCCCGCTCGACGACGAAGAGGCAAGAATACGATGGGTGCGTGTCTGTACCGCCGCGTACGACACGGTACGGGCTCAGGGTTCTGAGGTGTTGCGCCCCTACGCAGGTACCAACCCGGCGGAGTTCTTCGCCGTGGCAACCGAGGTGTTCTTCAACCGGCCGGTTGCTGTGCGTGAGCACGAGCCCGATCTGTACCAAGAGCTCCGCTCGTTCTATCACCAGGACCCGGCTCACCGGATTGGAATCTGACCCACATATAGCCTGACCAGGCATCTTGCGTCCTCAGCAACCCTGGCACACCCCCTTGCCATGATGGAAGTCATGATCAGTGCAGTCGCCTCCCAACCCCCACAGGCAACGGTCAATGCCGAGCAGCTCACTTTGCTTCCCACTCCAACGGTCAATGTTCGCTTCGCGCTCAGCAAGTCCACGCGTGAGCGTGGCCTACGCCACGTCGCCGAAATTCGCCAACAACTCGCCGAGCGCATCGAGGTGCGTCAGGTCGCGGCGTAACTCAGCCCGCTGCCGCCTCCGGTGACAGATCTTTGACTGCTTGCCAATAGTCCATTTCGGGGTCGAGGGGAAGGATGGCGAGAGAGCTGGTCGTCACGCCGTTGTCGAAGTAGGCCTGGATCTTCGCACGGCATTCGTCCGGGCTTCCGTGGACGACGAGCTCGTCAACGACCGCGTCTGGTATCTCGCCGAGGGCGGCCTTTCGGTCACCTGCTGCCCAGGCATCCCACATGCCCTGGAACTGATCGCCACGCCCGACCCACTTGTGAAAGGCGGCATATACGGGCACGTTCATGTATGCGGCGATCGCGTACTTGGCAGCTGGGCGAACAACATCCGCGTTCTCGCTCGGACAGCAGAAGATCCGGGCAACGATCTCTCGGTCCTCTCCGCCAGCGGCATCTCGAACCACCGGAACGACTGTTGAGACATCATCCGCTGACAACCAGTTGATGATTGCCCCGTCGGCCTCGCTCCCCGCAAGTCGCAGCATGCCCTCGCGAAGAGCGGCCACGAGAATGGGCGGTGTCTGCTCGGGCCGCACACCGAGGCGGAACCCGTTCACCTCGAATGTGTCGTATGTATGTTTGATCTTCTCGCCGGTGAAAGCGTCCTTCAGGAAACGAACGACGTCACGAACCTTCTTGTATGGCTCTACGAAAGGTACGCCGTTCCAGCGTTCGACGATCACGTTACTCGATGAGCCGATTCCGATCGCGAAGCGGCCAGGTGCGGCGTCGGCCATCGAGGCCACGCTCTGAGCCATGCAGGCGGGTGCTCGGGTGTATGCAGGAATGATCGCCGTGCCGAGCCGCAGTCTCGGCTCCCACGCCGCGGCAAGCGCCAGCGGAGTGAACCCGTCAGCCCCATCGGACTCCGCCGACCAGATGTCGGTGTAGCCCATATCGGCGAGTTCTGTCAGTTTCTGCTGATGGGTGTGCAGCGGGCCGGGGAGAGGCACGGTCATGCCAGGTCTAAGGGGAAGCGCCATGACGCCGACATTACGCATCCACCGCAATCGATGCGAGCGATCTGAATGAGCCAATGGCCCGAATCATCGCTCAGGAGTCCCGCGGCACGGCTTCGGCACCTTCACTATCGTGCGCGGGCAATAGTCTCCGGGCATGAAGGTTGCTCTTACCGTCAACGACTTCCTCCGTCGAGCCGAACTCGTCTACCCCGACCGGGTGGCGATTGTCGACGAGCCTGACCAACCCGCTGAGTCTTGGGGGTCGATCAGCTACCGCGAGATGGCCGACCGCGCGAAGGCTCTGGCAACCGGACTCGACGAGCTCGGGATCGCGCGGGGTGAGCGCGTTGCGATGGTGAGTCATAACTCGGCACGGCTGCTCACTGCGTTGTTTGGCGTTTCGGGATCTGGGCGGGTGCTCGTTCCGATCAACTTCCGTCTCGTGGCAGAGGAGATTCGGTACATCGTCCAGCACTCTGGTGCGCGCCTCTTGCTCATCGACCCCGAATTGGCTGACGCGCTGGCCGCGGTCGAGTGCGAACGCAAGATGATCATCGGCGCAGAGTCCGATGCGGTGTTGATGAAGTTCGGGGTCGAGCCAACTCACTGGGAGGCTGATGAAGATGCCACTGCCACGATCAACTACACCTCCGGAACCACTGCCCGCCCGAAGGGAGTGCAGCTCACGCATCGCAACTTGTGGCTCAACGCGTCGATCTTCGGATGGCACATGGGGGTGAGCGACCGTGACGTCTACCTCCACACGCTGCCCCAATTCCATTGCAATGGCTGGGGGATGCTCTACGCGGTCACCGGTATGGGTGCCGAGCACATCATCATCCGCAAGATCGACGGGATGGAGATCCTTCGCCGCGTCGAAGAACACGGCGTCACTCTGATGTGCGGCGCTCCTGCTGTACTCAATATGGTGCTCGATGCAGCGGCGGAATGGGAGGCCCAAACCGGTCGACCGATCCCGGGCCGTGGTCAAGTGCGCATTGTCGTTGCCGGTGCGCCACCTCCGACTTTGACCATCGAGCGGACCGAAACCGAACTCGGCTGGGAGTTCGCTCAGATTTACGGACTTACCGAAACGACCCCCGTCATCACGATGAACCGCAGCCGAGCGGAGATGGACGATCTCACGCCTGCCGAACGCGCAGTGCATCTGAACCGTGCGGGCGCACCCGTGGTTGGCTGCAGCATGATGGTCGACCACGAGGGAGAGATTCTGGCCAGGGGCAACATGGTCATGGAGGGCTACTGGGATCAGCCCGATGCGACGGCCGCGGCCATCCAAGACGGTTACTTCCGAACGGGTGACGGTGGGTCGATCGACGACGACAACTACGTGATCATCTCCGACCGCAAGAAAGACGTCATCATCTCAGGTGGTGAAAATGTCTCGTCAATCGAGGTCGAGGACGCGATATTCCAGCATCCCGAGGTCACCGAGGTGGCCGTCATCGGCATCCCCGACGATAAGTGGGGCGAACTCGTAACTGCTCTGGTGGTCACGACACCCGGCAGCAGCCTCACGGAAGCCGACGTCATTGCCTGGGCAAAGACCCGAGTCGCCGGCTACAAGAGCCCCAAACACGTCGAATTCCGCGAAGAGTTGGCGCGCACAGCTACGGGCAAGCTGCAGAAGTTCAAGCTGCGAGAACCGTTCTGGGAAGACCGCAGTCGTCAGATCAACTGACGCTCAGCTACAACCCTCAGGCGGTTCGCCCAAGGAACGCGGCGAGTTGGTCGGCGTTGCTCGCGCCATCGCCACACTCCTGCTGAGCCCCGAACGGCGCCCCCTCTGGCCCGCGAAAGGAGTCGGGAATGCTCTGCTTCGCCTGGGCCAACAGCGCTTCCGCCAACTCTGGTGCCAGGTCAGAATCTTGCCCGGTGGCCTTCGCGAGGTCCCACGCATGCTGGAATGTGTCGGTCGTAGCGAGGCCCATCACGGCGGCTCCCGGCATCTCACCGAACGGCATCTGCACCATTCGACCCAACGCGCCATCCGCGCCGAAGGCCTCGATCGTGGCAGCAGTGGCCTCGTCGTATGCCGCCACAAAATCGCCGGCGGCGAAGTCAGCGGTCTCAGCCGGCGGGGTTCCGGTCATCCCCGCCAGGAAGAAGACGTG
>Ga0209013_10000813_pt1 | contig 28608 bp, 25 predicted proteins | sample Cruoilmetagenom2_FD_187291 | JGI IMG/M metagenome (GOLD analysis project Ga0209013, IMG submission 187291) | Oil polluted marine microbial communities from Coal Oil Point, Santa Barbara, California, USA - Sample 2 (SPAdes) (version 2) | ecosystem: Environmental > Aquatic > Marine > Oil seeps ...
TCAAAGCTCACGACGAGCCCGACTCCACGCTTGGCACCCATGAACTTCGATTCGTAGCAGACGGTGCGCCAGAACGTTGTGGAGTCACCATCTGCCTTTGCGAGAACGGCATCATCGTCGTTCTCGACGCTGTCACCGTCAGGGTCATAGGCCGTGATCGCGGCAATCGTGGCAGGTCCGGCGACGACGTCTGCAGCGGCCGCGACTGGCGAACTTGACTCGTCGCTCTCTGCTGCGGGCGGCGCCGTATCTCCGGGGAGCAGCGTTGTCGATGTAACTGTGTCGCCACCACTGAACTGAAGACTTGCCCACAGCAGAACCCCGACGCCGAGGCCGATGATCAGCAAAATGGCGAGCACAATGAAAGACGGTTTCCATCCTTGTGTCAGGCCCTTCGCCGGCTGGCCATGAAGCGCCTTGGCAGAAGTTGGGGTGTCGTCACGATCCGGAGTGGAGGTCGATGGCGGTGGCTGGGCAGGTATCAATCCGGTATGCGCGACTTCTCCAGGGATCGGTCGCCTCTGGGGAAGGGGTTTGGGTGGTGGTGGAGGTTCGCGTTGCGCGGAACGCACCGCGCGTATTCGATCGGTCGCTCGACCTGCGGCATCAGACGGAGCTCGTCTGAGTCGACCGGAGCCATATGGAGCGATGGTTGATCGTTCGTGTGGTGTCTGATCGATTGGTGGTGGACCTTCTCTTGCAGCCTCGCGAAGCGACACGGCGAGTTCCGCACCCGAGGTTGGACGATGCGTCGGATTGCGAGACAGCAGTTGATGGATGACCACGACGAGCCCGGTTGGCAGGGTCGCGCGCAGACGACTGAGGTCGGTTGGGTCTCGCTGTAGTCGCGCCAGCGCAGTGTCCGCGTCAGACTCACCGAGGAAGGGAACGCGGCCAGCGAGGCACTCGTAGAGAACCAGGCCGAGCGAGTAGAGGTCTGCACGACCGTCGAGCTTCTTGCCACGAACTTGTTCGGGCGACAAGTACTTTGCGGTTCCCATCATGATGTTGGGACTTGTGAGGTCGTCACCGGCCGATTGCAGAGCCTTTGCGATACCGAAGTCGGTGAGCAGAACCCGACCATCAGACGTGATCATGATATTTCCGGGCTTCACGTCTCGGTGTATGAATCCGGCCTCGTGAGCGTGGTCGAGCGCAGCCGCAACGCATGATCCGATGTGGCATGTCAGCTCGGGACTGAGACGTTTCTGGGTGTCGAGGAGTTGCCGCAAGCTCTTTCCTTCGACGAGTTGCATCACGACGGCCTGGCGGCCATCTTGAGCGAACACGTCGTGCACAGCAACGATGTTGGGATGGTTGAGGCTTGCTGCAGCGATGGCTTCTCGGCGAAACCGCTCGGCGACTATTGGATCACCGGCCAACGACGGCTTGAGCCACTTGACTGCGACCTTTCGATCGAGGGTGAGATCCACCGCGAGCCAGACTTCAGCCATACCCCCTTGCGCGAGATGACGCTGTAGCTCGTACCGCTGGGCGATCACGGTGTGAGTAGGGGGCGGAGCCGCAGCGGACATGACTATGGGCGAACGCTAGCGGCGGCGGACCTACCAATTCAGGCAATGAGTGGTTATTCGACGCTTCAGGTATCGATGACTTGGAACGCAATGCCGATTGTGCCGCGTCCGCCATGGGTACCGATGACGGGCCCGATCTCTCCGACGACGATCTCATCGGTGTAATGCGGGCGAAGCATCTCGACGAACATGTCGACGTCGCTGCAATCAGCGTGCATTACTGCGAGGTTCTCGATATTTCCGTTGTAGCTCTTGATCTTCTCGACGAGGAAGGTCAGCGCCTTGGATCGAGTGCGCTGTTTACCACTCTGTTCGACCACACCGCCGGTGACTTCGATGATCGGTTTGATCGACAGGGCCGTCGCTAGGAGTGCCTTCGCGTTGCCGATCCGGCCACCCTTTTTCAAATTGTCGAGCGTGTCGAGCGCCCCGAAGACTCGAGTCCGATTGACGAGGTCGTTGGCCAATCCTTCGACTGCGTCGATCGTCGCCCCGTCTTCTGCCGCTCGGGCACAGGCGAGTGCGATGGTGCCGAGGCCCATGGTGATCGTAAGACTGTCGACCACCCGGATGTCGAGATCAATGCCGTCTTCGTCGGAGATGGTGCGTGCGGCCAGTTGTGCGGACTGCATGGTCGCGGAGAGTCTTGATGACAACGAGACAACGACCACGCCGGTTGCTCCTTCGGCGGCCAGCGTGCGATAGACAGTTTCGAACTGGCCGGGCGCGGGGGCAGCGGTCTCGGGAAGAGTGTCCGAGTTGACGCAGCGTGACCAGAATTCAGAGGTCGTGAGTTCTTCGCGGTCAATGAACTCTTCGTCGCCGAAGCGCACGCTCAGTGGCACGATGATGATGCCGAGTTCGTCGGCTACAGCCTGTGGGAGATCGCACGAGGTGTCGGTGACGATGCGGACGGAACTGTTTCTGGTACTCACAGGGTGTGGATCTTACTGGCTTGTGCTCGGGTGTCTATCTCGACCATCGTCGGCGACTGCGGCACGGCGCTTCGACCGCCAATGGGTGAACCACCAGGTGAGGAGTACGAGCACGAATCCGGCGGTCAATACCTGCCCGAAGCCCGTCAGGCCAGTGACGCGCGATGTGAGAGAGATGGGTTCGTTGAGCGTTTCTCCAGCTGGAGTCGAGACTTGAACATTGATTGATGATGTTCCGTTGGAACGGGCCTCGACTGGGACGATCACGCTCGTCTCGGCGTTGGGTCGCAGTGTCACCAAACGATCACCCTGCGGAAAATTGACTTTCGGAGAAGAGAGTTGCAGCAGCACATTGAGAGGCTCATCGAGATCGTTTCTCATTCGGATCTCGATAGTTCCCGAACGTCCGGTCAGAGTGAAGGTGAATGGTTCTGGAAGACGAACTGCGCGTTTCAATCGATCGGCCTGCTCAAGAAGGTCGTCCGTGGCGGCCTTGACCTCGGCGTCGCTGTAGCCGGTCGATATCAGGGCATCGAGTTGGTTGGCCCACTCTGCGGGCCGAGGGTCGTCATCGGCGAGCATTGACGCCACGCTGAGCATCTCGAGTGTCATGGAGTCGATCAACTCGATACGCGCGGATAGCGATGGGCCTGCAATTTCGGGGAGTTCGACCGTGACCGGTGTACCACCCATGGTCTGGGTGTCGGTCACTCCCGTCAATGAGGAACCTGCGGTGAAACGCACTCCTGGCGTTGTCCCCGCGAGCTGTTCCAGGCCGGCGAGCAGCCTGGCATCAGGTGCCTGGAGGGCGGGAGTCGTGAGAACCAGGCTGAGGTTTGCTGATTGTGGGGCGTCGTCGTTGGCGTTCAGCTGACCCTGCTGTTCTCGTTGGCCCTGATCGATCAGCATGCTGGCGATAGTCCTTACCGCCCACTCGGTTGGAGTCGCCTCGTCGAGGATGTCATCTGCGGCCTCGGTAGTGAGTTGGAGAGCGAGGTCATCGACGACCAGCAGTGCAAGAGTGCCGCCGTCCGGTAGTTCGATGTCGACGAACTGGTCGGTTGTCGGAAGCCGCGGGCTGACCGTGTCGAGGAACAGTTCACTCGGCATCACGACGAACCTCACCCCGAGGTCACGGAGTTCCTGGGCTCCAGCGGCGCTGAGCGGGTCGGTGGCCAACCAGATGTCGCGCCGCGACGGTGTGGTGGGAACAGCACCGGTCAACAGGTCTTCCCCGGCGACCAAGAGGCGGGCATAGGCATCGGAGCGTCCGATAGCCACAGCGGAGGAGATGTCGAGAGGAGCGAGGGGGAGGGCGACGAACTCGTCATCTGTCAAGTCTTCGATGAGTTGCTGCTGCCCGCCGGGCACCTCAGCTCTGGCAGCGATCAGTGGTGGGGGAACCTCGAGTGTGACGGGGCTGTCGATTGTTGCGGCCAAGTTGAGTGCGGCATCCAACTCTGCGTCGACCGAGCGTTCTTCTCCGGCAGTTGCCGTCGGGCCGATTGCTGGGACAGCGGCGATGACGGCCAGATCAATAGGGGGCGCATCGGTTGCCGGGATGTCGACTCCGGTGGTCGCGAGAGGTGGGTCGTCGGACCCTGGGAGGCGTTGAACGATGGTGCCGGCGGTAGCTAGGACGTTGTCTTTCTCGGGGTCACCGACGAGGATCTCGACACGGATCGGATACAGACCCGGTTGGTCGAACTTGAGCTTCTCCTCGACGCTGTTGATCACATCTGTCTTGATCTCCAGTGTGAAGATGACGGATCCGTCGGACGAAAACTCAGCTCGGTTTCGTAGATCGCCCAAGGCCACTCCGTCGACAACGTTGTTGAATGCCGAGGAGTCCACGTCGCTTCCCACCACCTCATTGATTGTCGAGTCAGTTTTGATCGGGGCGTAGTTGGTGACCTCGATCGTCAACTGGATCGGTGGCGGAGGTGGGGGCAGCGTGGTTGATGTGGTGGGAGGTGTCGCAACGGGAGGTGCCGTTGCAGATGGTGATGATGGGGCCGGTGGGGTTTCGGCAGGCGCGGTGGTAGCCGGTGGCGGGGCGGTGGTGGTGGTCGGCGACGAGGTCGTCGTCGCGCGGAGATCTGCGGAACCACCCAGGTCACCGACCAACCGATACATGAGTTGAAGCGTTCCGTCAGCCTCGAAGGCAAAATTCTGTGCGAGGAGTTCTAGTTTCAACGCCTCTGGTGACTGGCTCGGAGCAAGATCAATCGTGGGAGATACAGCTGCGAATGCGGACTGCTTGATAGTTGCTCCTGGCAAACCATTCCCCGTCAGCATGACGATGCAGCACAGCAGGGTCACGATGGCCGTGATCCCGGACCTCGACGGAGTCGATGTCACGGGAGTCGGTTACCGATCGAGATTTCAAGAATGACGAGGGTCTCCGGACGGGTCTCGAAGCCGATTGATCGGTAGAGCGAGATGGCATCGTGGTTGTCGGTCGCTGTGTTGACCATTACTCGGCCCACATTCCTTCGGAGCATCCACTTGAGTGAATCCACGACCAGTGTGTGTCCCAGACCGCGCCGCTGAGCACTTGGGTCGACTGCTAAGCGCTGGATGTAGCCGCATGACGATGTGCGTCCGCTGATTGCGAACGCGATCATGCGGCCATTTTCTGTGACGGCACGCGACCTGTAGTGAGGGGTTGCCCGACAGATCTCTCCGAGGGTGTCCGGATCGTTGTTCCACGGAGGTTTGAAGGCTCTGCCGTCAACCTCGGCCGCGTTGCTCAGATCAGCTAATCGAAGGCGTCGTAGAGTCGCGCTCTGCTGTTTCGTAGTGTTTTGTCGCCGGGAGAACCGACTGTTCGACAGGCTGATTGGCAGTGAAGATTCCAGGTTGCATTCGAGCAACGTGAGGGTGTCGATCGGGTGGAATCCAGCTTGCTCGAAAGCGTGAGCCGATTCTGGGAACAGCGCGCCGGTGCGCAGTGAAGTTGCTCCCCGCAGCGTTGCCAACCTGATCCATTCGGCGACATCCTTGCCATCGGGAACCATGTGATGATCGAGCAGCACGAGATGCGCGACAGCGGGGTCAAATGGCCAGCTGCCGAGGCGCGCTCGCACTGGGTGCTCGACCGTCGCGAGGTTCACTGGTCTTGAAGGTACTCGCGTCCATGTACGACACCTCAGCACCGGACCGCAAGACCCGTAACCTTGCGTTGTGGTTCCTGAACGTCTTACCCCGGTGCTTCGCGAGTTAGCTCCCATTGCCGAGCGTTTCCGGGCAGCCGGTTTCCGGTTGTATGTGGTTGGTGGCACGGTACGAGACCTGTTCGTGCCGAACGGGAAAACTGACTTCGACCTCGACCTGACCACAGATGCGCGTCCACCCGAGATCAAGAAGTGTCTCGACGGATGGGCTGATTCCGTCTGGACCCAGGGTGAGAAGTTCGGAACGATCGGTGCCCACAAGTTTGATGAACAGACAGGCACCAATCGCGTCTACGAGGTCACCACCTTCCGGGCAGAGGCGTACACCGATGACTCTCGAAAGCCGACCGTCGTGTTTGCCGACGAGATCGAGGCCGATCTCTCGCGGCGCGACTTCACCATCAATGCCATGGCCTTGGAACTGACAGGGGACAGCGAATCTCCGGAGTTGGTCGACCCATTCGATGGCATCGGCGATCTGACGAACAAGATTCTGAAGACCCCCCTCGGGCCAGAGGTGAGTTTCAGTGATGACCCACTGCGCATGTTGCGCGCGGCCAGGTTCATTGCCGGCTACCAGCTTCAGCCGACGGGCGCCTTGGTCTCAGCGGTCAAGGACATGGCATCTCGGCTGGAGATCGTGTCGGCAGAACGGATTCGTGACGAACTCGACAAGTTGATGGTGGTCGATCATCCCTCGCCCGGCCTCTGGTTCCTGGTCGAGACCGGTCTTGCTGAGCAGTTCATACCAGAGCTCCCGGCGATGCGCTTGGAACACGATCCCATTCATCGTCACAAAGATGTGCTCTCCCATTCGATTGCCGTTGTCGAAAATGTGCGGCCACCTCACGAACAGCCAGATCCCGTTGCTAGCGACGAGTCATCGTTCGATTTTCGTCTGACACGTCTCGCCGCGCTGTTCCACGACGTTGGAAAACCCCGCACACGCGGGTTCGCCCCCGGAAAGGGCACCACATTCCACCATCACGATGCCGTTGGTGCCCGCATCACCAAGAAACGAATGAATGCTCTTCGATATTCGAACGAGGATGTCGCCAAGGTCACAGAACTCGTTGCTCTGCACCTTCGGTTCCACACCTACGCCATGGGCTGGTCGGACGCGGCAGTTCGCCGATACGTACGTGACGCGGGCGACCTGCTTCCGGAGCTGAACGTGTTGACGCGGTGTGACTGCACGACGCGCAATGCAAAGAAGGCAGCGCGCCTCTCGCGACGCATGGATGAGCTCGAGGTGCGGATTCGTGAACTTGGTGCGGCGGAGGAGCTTGCCGCCTTACGTCCGGAACTCGACGGTAACCAGGTGATGGATTACCTGGGTCTCGAGCCGGGACGAGACGTCGGTGAGGCGATGAAGTACTTGATGGAGATTCGCATCGAAGAGGGACTCATCGGTGACGAAGCCGTGAGGAGCAAGCTCGATACCTGGTGGTCTGAGAGGGCTCGCTGAATCAACGCCCGAGGGGTTGACCATCCACCGGTGCAGTCCTGCTACTGCCATACCGTATGTGGATGAAGTCCCGCGAAGATACGGGTCGCGTTGGCGTGAGCGCGGAGACGAGCCGAGAGTTCCGCGCGTGGTGGTTGATCCTGCCGGTGGTCGCCGTGTCGGGTGCCCTGGTCATCGTCGCCGCGCTCCGAGTCGAAGCTGATCCTTCACCGACCATGGTTGCAGTGGTGTGCGGCATAGGGCTCTTGGCCGTTGTCGCGGTTGTCGCGACCGTTGCAGAGGCCAAGCGGCTCGGCCACCGATTCAGGCGGACCATCGATGAGTTGTCGCGAACCCAAGCAGAGATTCGACAGCTGCTCGATGATCTTCCTGACGCTGTGATGGGGCTCGACGCGAACGGCGATATCGCCACCGCAAATCAGAAAGCGGCGGAGCTCACCGGGCGGTCTGTAGAAGATCTCGTGGGTCGAGCATTCCTCGGAATGGTGGGCGACACGGACCGAGCGTCGGTGACCGAGCGCTGGCGGTTCGACGTTTCGGCTGAGGCGACAACGACCGAGGGTGCAGGCCCCGTTGTGTTCGAGTTGATCGACACTCACGGTGAGCCGCACCTCGTCGAGGCGTCGTTGCATAGTCCGTCATCGTCTGGGGACGAAGCGAGTGCCGGGGTTGTTGTTGTGCTGAGAGATGTCACAGACCGCGAACGCAGCACGGTCAAGTTGGAACAGGCCAGGCGCCGTTTCCAACAGGCCTTTCATTCGGCGCCGACGGGAATGGCGTTGGTCAGGCTGGACGACAGCAAGATTGTCGATGCCAACCAATCTCTCGCCGACATGCTGGAGCGTCCGCTTCAGTCACTGATGGGTATCGGTATTCGCGAGATCACTCATCCAGATGATCTCCGCGCCGCGGCGACGCAACGGGCGCGGCTCGAAATCGGTATCGCTGACACTTATCTCCTCGACCAGCGTTATCTGCGCAGCGACGGCGAGTTCGTGTGGGCGCGAACACGGGTATCGGTGACAGAGGACGAGGGTGTCGCATTGGCGATCACGCACATCGAGGACGTGACCGAGCAGCGACGCGCGGCCGAACGGCTCACCTACGCGGCGACACACGACGACCTCACGGAACTACCCAACCGCGCGGCACTCGTCGATCGGCTCGACGAGTTGTTGGCGGCCGCTCAGCCGGGCCAGGTGTCGGTGTTGTTCATTGATCTCGACAACTTCAAAGTGGTCAACGACAGTCTCGGACACGGCGTCGGCGATGAGCTTCTTCGCGAGATTGCACATCGACTCCGTCAGGTCACTCGTGACAGTGATCGCCTTGCAAGATTCGGGGGTGATGAGTTCGTAGTATTTGTCGATGGTGGGGTCGATCCGGCGATAGTCGCCGAGCGGCTGCGGCGCGCGGTACAGGCGCCTGTAGTGGTGGACGGACACGAATTGGTGATCACCGCGAGTATCGGGTTCGCTGTCAACGTGGAGGCCGGTCTGACTGCTGACGACCTCCTACGGGACGCGGATGCCGCGATGTACCGGGCGAAGGCCGCCGGCCGTGATCGAGTCGAGGCGTTCACAGCCGAAACGCGCAGTGCGTCAGTCGTTGCTCTGCGCACCTCGACCGAACTTCGTCGGGGTCTCGAGCGTGGCGAGATCGTGCCCTATTTCCAGCCGATTGTTGACCTCGTCGGTGGACGGGTTGTCAGCTTTGAAGTGTTGGCGCGTTGGCTTCATCCCGAACGCGGCCTCCTGCTGCCGGGACAGTTTCTTCCCATCGCTGAGGAAGCAGGATTGATGGCCGAACTCGGTGGACGCGTGCTTCGGGATTCGTTGGCGCAGCTTGCTCACTGGCGTGCGCTCGGGCTGCAGTTCGCCAACTGCTCGCTGGCAGTCAATGTTGCTACTCAGCAGCTGATCGACGGCGACTTCTTCCAGTTGGTTCGAGAGGCGCTCGGTGAGACCGGCATCGAAGCGGACTCATTGTGGCTCGAGATTACGGAGACCGCGTTGATGGCGGATACCGAAATCGCCGCTGTATCGCTCCGCCAGCTGCGGAGTCTGGGCCTCCATCTCTCTGTTGACGATTTCGGTACGGGGTATTCGTCACTGACGTATCTGAAACGGTTCCCAGTCGAGGCGATCAAGGTTGACCGATCGTTTGTATCTGGGCTCGGGCTCGAGTCGGATGACACGTCGATCGTCGAGGCGGTTGTTCGCCTGGGTCACTCGCTGGGGCTCAGCGTGGTGGCGGAGGGTGTTGAGACACCACTCCAGTTGAACTTGCTCAGGGAGTTGGGCTGTGACAAGGCCCAGGGCTACCTCTTTGGTCGTCCACGACCCGCAGACATCACCGAATCCGAACGCATCAAGGTGGACCCCGTCACCGAACGTGTCGACGTGTAAACAGATTCGACCGGTGACGCAGCTCGATCAGGAGCCCTCCTTGAGTGCCCGGATCATCAAAGTCGTGGGTTCGGGGTGAGATGGTCCGGCGCCCAGCTCTAGCAGTTGGTCGACATCGAAGTTCGAGCGGCTCAGGGCTGTGAACCAGCTTCCGATCGAACGACTGACGGTGCCGTATGGGTGCTCGGGGGAAATGGATGCGAACGGGTGGGGGAGTGAGATGACGAACGGCCTGCTCGGAATGAGCACCCGGTGAACTTGGCGTAGAAGGCGGCTGAGGTCATCGACCTCATCGATCGTATGGGCGGCGAGCACGACGTCGCAGGAGCCGGATGCCACGTCACCGAGGTCGGCCAGCGCAGTTTCGTGGCACTGCACCTGCACCTCGGCCTCAATTGCACGCCGCCGGACTTCGGCAATCCGCTCTGGGTTGGTGTCGACAGCGATCGACTTGGCGCCGGCGATGGCAAAGTCAACCGAGTTGAACCACTCAGATATCCCGAGTTCGAGGGCGCGTTTGCCGTCGCTCACATCTCCGCAGAGTCTGAGTTCGGCATCGTCAGGTATTCCGGTTCCATAGTTGATGTTGGCGACCACGTCTCCAGTCTGGCCGCTGGGCGTCAGCCGTGTAGGGATCGCTTGCATCAACCAAAGCCGCACTAGCATCAGCGTCGATGGCATTCTCGGTCGGTGCGCTCCGTGGTTCTGACGGGTCGCGGGGCATTATCGACCATCGCCTTGCTCGCCGAATGCTCATCAGCCAGGTCAAGAAGGGCCGGCTTCCGCTCGATCAGGTTTGCGATGCGCATTCCGAACTGATTCGTGCGGCAAAGAATGTCGGCACTCAGACGACCACGGCGTGTCCGATCTGTGAAGAGTGCGACCTGAAGCTGGTCACGTATGTCTTCGGACCGAGGCTCTCAGCGCAGGGTCGATGTGTCTCAACCGCCAAGGAGATGCGGCAGCTCAACTCTCGCCCCGAGGAACTCAACGCGTATGTCGTCGAGGCATGTGTTGAATGCCGCTGGAATCATCTGCTGCGCGTTATTCCTGTCGGTGGGCGTGCGTAGACAACTGACGTACTCATCACCGTGAATCCGAAGTTCCTGAAGGCGCCGTTGCTTCTCGTTGGGCTAATCGCCGGGGCTGCGTGCGGCAGCAGTGACAACGGCACGGTCGAGTCTGTTCCGGAGAGCACGGTCACGTCGATTCAAAGCGGCGCACCGTCCACGCCGAGCCTGGAACCAATTCCGGAGGGGGAGCAACCTCAAGGGTTCAGCACTGTCACGGCACAGATCACAAAGGCCGATGGCGAGGTCTGCCAAGTCTGCCTGTGGCTGGCGGACAGTGCTGAAGAACGTGGTCGTGGTCTGATGGGTGTCACTGATCTCGGAGAACCGCTTGGTATGGCTTTCGAGTTCGAAGAAGCGGTCAATGGGACGTTCTACATGTTCCAGACGCCGACGCCCTTGTCGATCGCCTGGTTTGCGGAGGACGGTTCGATGGTCGGCGTTGCCGATATGGCTCCGTGTCTCGCAACGAACTCGGTGGATTGTCCTCGATATTTACCGGACGTGGCGTATCAGCTCGTGATCGAGGTCTTCGAAGGGGATCTTCAGCGGCTCGGGTTGGAGCCTGGCTCGAGCGTCCAACTCGTCGCCGGAACCGAATCGCAGACTTGTGTACTCGGAGGTTGATCTCAGCGTTGACCTCGGCTCGGCATCTCTGTGACACCGTCCCTTCATGATGACTCCATGTTGTGTCAATCGATGTTGTGCCAATCCGCGATCGAAGAACCCGCCGATATGGTGGACGGGTCCATATTGGCCCTGCCCCATACCGGGGCTCCCACTCCTGCGCTTTCATCACTGCGCAGTGGAGGGATCCGAAGGGAGGAAATACGCACATGATGCGTGCATACGAAATGATGATCATCATCGACGGTGATGTCGATGACCCACAGGCACAGGCCTGGATGAAGACGGTGACCGATGGCGTAACCGCTGCCGGCGGTGAACTACACGGCAAGATCGACTGGTGGGGCAAGCGTCAGTTCGCCTACCCGATCAACAAGAAGCCGTCTGGCTACTACATGGTCGCCGAAATCATCGCTCCACCCGGAGCCCTCGACGAACTCGAGCGCACGCTCCGTCTCGCGGACGAGGTAGTCCGTCAAATTCTCATCCGTCTGCCCGAAGCCGAGGCTGAGCGCCGCGGCATGGCAGTAAGCGTCGCCTGAGCAGCGTCGCCAACAAAGGGGAATCACATGGCATCGGAAAATAGCGTCACGCTGGTCGGGAACCTCACGAGAGATCCCGAGCTGCGATACACAACCGGTGGTCGCGGCGTGGCCAGCTTTGGCCTTGCGGTGAATCGTCGCTACCAAGTCAACGGTGAATGGCAAGAGCAGGTCTCGTTCTTCAACGTCGTTGCCTGGGCAGATCTCGGCGAGAACGCCGCGGCGAGCCTTCACAAGGGCAACCGGGTGATTGTCACGGGTCGTCTGGAGCAGCGCTCCTACGAGACGCGTGACGGCGAGAAGCGCAACGTCACCGAGGTGATCGCCGATGAACTCGGTCCGAGCCTTCGCTGGGCTCAAGTAGAGATTGAGCGCATCAGCCGCGACTCCGCTGGTGGCGGCAGCAGTGGCGGCGGAGGTGCCTCCGGCGGCGCGAGTCGCGCCCCTGACCCCGTGTACGGCGACGAAGAGCCATTCTGAGCCCCGAGCTCACCTACCGCGGTTCCACCGCGATGTTTGATTGATCAGAAATACCAGTTGTAAGGAACAACCAAGATGGCAAGCAAGAAGAACAAGGCCCGGTCTGCCCGGGACCTCAACCCACGCAAGTTCAAGAAGAAGACCAGCGTTCTGGTCATCGAGAAGGTCGAGTACATCGACTACAAGGACGTCGATCTACTTCAGCGCTTCATGAGTGATCGCGCCAAGATCCGTAACCGGCGAGTTGCCGGTAACACTCTTCAGCAGCAGCGTGAAGTCGCGAACGCGATCAAGGTCGCGCGTGAAATGGCACTGCTCCCCTACTCCAAGCGAGTTGCTTCGACCCGCACAGGTGGTCGCGGACGAGATGGTGGTCGCGATCGAGATGGTGGTCGCGATCGAGATGGTGGTCGTGGGCGCGACGAATCGTACGGTGACGGCGAGCAAGAAGACACGAGCACCGGCGAAGCGACCGGAACCGACGAGAACGTCGAGAATCAGGTCGAGGGCGACGTGTCAACCGATGCAACCACCGAGGAGGACTGAGCAATGAAGATCATTCTTCGTTCCGATCTTGATGGCCTCGGCAAGCGTGGTGACATTGTCGACGTATCTGATGGGTACGCCCGTAACTTTCTCTTTCCGAAGGGCCATGCGCTGGCCGCGTCTGATGGAGCGATCGAACAGGCCGGGCGGATGCGCAAGGCACGCGACGAGCGCGATTCCAGCGCCCGTGAGGCGGCAACTGCGATCGCGAGCACACTTGTGCCGAAGGTGATCACGGTGCAGGCCAAGGCTGGCGCAGAAGGCAAACTCTTCGGTTCGGTAACTTCTGCTGACATCGTGACAGCTGTCCAAGAGCAGACCGAGATCGAGCTTGATCGTCGTCAACTCGACGTCGACAGCATCAAAACTCTCGGCCAGCACACGGTGACGGCATCGTTGCACAGTGACGTGTCGTTCCCGATTACTCTTGACGTTGTCGCTGTCGACTGATCTTGAAACTCTCCTACTGAGAGAGTCTGTCCACAGGACTGTCCACAGACCGTTTGTCAACAGGATTGTGGGGTTATCCACAACTGTTCAACAGGTAAAACCCAGGGTTGTTCCTCTTCCATCACACAGGAATTCCCTGAGAAACTGGGGCCTTCATGGATGGTGAGCGAGATTTCGGCACAGATCGAGGCGATTACGGGGGCAGCCAGACCCGTTCGGGTGGTCGTGTGCCTCCCCACAACCTCCAGGCGGAAGAATCAGTCCTCGGAGCGCTCTTGTTGTCGCGTGACGCGATTGGTGTCGTGGGTGAAGCCGGCCTCAGGGTTCGTGATTTCTACAGTCCAGCGCATCAACACATTTTTGATGCCGCGCGGGCGTTGTATTCGTCGTCAGGGCCGGTTGACGTGGTCACCGTCGCCGACGAACTGCGTCGCAACGGCCTTCTCGACGAGCTCGGTGGTATCGAGCGGCTGAACGAGCTCCAGAATGCCACGCCGTCGGTTTCAGGGGCGGAGCACTACGCCAAGATCGTCATGGACACGGCGCTGTTGAGGCGTTTGATTCATACAGCGGGAGAGATCACCGATATCGCGTTTGGCGAACCCGATGATGTGGTCAAGGCGGTTGATCTCGCTGAGACGAAGATGTTCGAGGTCGCCGAAGATCGAGTCATCGATTCGACGCGGGAGATCCAGGAACTCCTCAACGACACAATGGATCAGCTCGAGGAGAACTACGAGCGAGGCGACACGATCACCGGCGCGGCGACCGGTTATGAAGATATTGATGAACTGCTGTCTGGTCTTCAACCGAGCACTTTGAACATTGTCGGCGCCCGGCCGGCAATGGGAAAGACTGCCTTCGGGTTGGGTATGGCGACACATATCGCGAAGCACTCCGCCAAGCCCGTTCTCTTCTTCTCGCTCGAGATGGGCCATGCCGAGTTGACGCAGCGAATCCTGTCGAGTGAGGCAAAGGTCGACTCGACCAAACTGCGGACGGGCAAGCTCAGCGAGAGCGACTGGTCGAAGATCGGTCTTGCTGTCGGGCGACTCGAAGTTCCGCTGTACCTCGACGACAATCCCCGAGTGACTGTCATGGAGATCCGGGCCAAGGCGCGCCGGCTGAAGGCGTTGCAGGGTGGGTTGGCATTGATTGTGATCGACTATCTGCAGCTGATGGGTGGCGACGGAAACTCCGAGAACCGCCAACTCGAAGTGAGCGAGATCAGCCGAAACTTGAAGGTTCTCGCGCGTGAACTCGAAGTACCGATCGTGGCACTCAGCCAGTTGAGTCGAAACCTCGAAACCCGGTCCGACAAACGGCCGATGCTTGCCGACCTTCGTGAGTCGGGCAGCCTCGAACAGGATGCCGACGTCGTGATGTTTCTCTACCGCGACGAGGTCTACAACCTCGAGTCGCCTGACAAGGGCTCGGCGGAAATCATCGTGTCCAAGCATCGTTCCGGGCCCATCGGCACGAAGCGCCTCGTATTCCTCGGTCAGTACACCCGCTTCGACAACGCCGCCCGCTCGATGTAAAACCGATGAGTTTCATCGCGCACAGGTCGCGCCGAAACTCATCGCCACCAGGTTGCGTTCGTACGGGCCTCCTCGACGAGCAGGGTCGGGGAGCACAGCTCGTGGGTGCTCACCGGGCCGGTCATAGCCCGAAATCTTGCGCAAATCGGACGCTGAGAGTTCGATTTGCGCAAGATTTCGGATGGGGGTTGGATGGGGATTGACTACCTTGGGCGTAGTGCAGCTCGACATTGATTTCGTTCGTTCCCAATTCCCGGCATTTGCACGTCCGATCAATGAGGGCCAGTCGTTCTTCGAGAACGCCGGAGGGTCGTTCGCCTGCCGGCAGACGATCGACGCGTTGACGGCCTACTACACCGACACCAAGGTTCAGCCCTACAGCGAATTCGAGTCGTCCGACATTGCCGGGCGCGCGATGGACAGGTCACACCATCGGTGGGCCGAGGCGCTCGGGGTCGAAGCACGCGAGGTTGTGTTCGGGCCATCGACATCGATGAACACCTACGTGCTCGCCCACGCGTTCGGCGACATCCTGAGCGCTGGGAACGAAGTCGTGGTCACCAATCAGGACCATGAGGCGAATACCGGTGCCGTCCGTCGGATGGCCGATCGAGTGGGATGCACCTTGCGCGAGTGGCGGATGGACCCGACCACTGGGATGCTCGACATCGCGGAACTGGAACAGCTTCTGACTGATCGAACGGGGCTCGTCACGGTGCCCCACGCGTCGAACATCCTCGGTCAGGAAAACGACATTGCCCGGATTACTGCTCTTGCCCACAAGGTCGGTGCGAGAGTGATCGTCGATGGTGTTTCGTTCGCGCCGCACAGCATTCCGGACGTCGCAGCACTGGGTGCGGATGTTTATCTGTTCAGTCTCTACAAGACTTACTCGGTTCATCAGGGCCTGATGGTTGTTCGCAGCGGGCTGCTCACCGAGCTGCCGAATCAAGGCCATTTCTTCAATGCTGATACTCCGGACAAGCGCCTCAATCCGGCGGGGCCGGATCACGCTCAGGTCGCTGCTTCGGGGGCAGTGCTGGATTACGTCCTGGCTCTGCATGAACACCACGGTGGGCTCGCGGGAGGCGGACTCCAACGGGCAGCGGCCGAGGTTTCGACGCTCTGGCGCGGGCGTGAGGATGTTGTCACGACAGCTCTCCTCGAGGCGCTTTCCGGCCGCGATGATGTTCGTGTGCTCGGACCAGAGTCGACTGAATCCGAGGGTTTCCATCGGTGTCCGACGATTGCTTTCTCGCCGCTCGCCGTGGAACCCGAGGCCGTCGCCCACGAGCTCGTGAGGCGCGGGGTACAGACGAGTTCGGGTCATTACTACGCGGTGCGAGTGCTGGAGGGTCTGGGGATCGATCCCGATCGTGGGGTAGTCAGGCTTTCAGGCGTTCACTACACGTCGCCTGACGACGTCGATCGAGCTGTTGGAGCTCTGCGCGAAGTCCTCGGCTGATGATTGCTTGCGAAGATGATGTTTCGGTCTCGCCCGGTGGGCAATGGTTGGTGACGTGAGCCAGCTGACCGAAGAACACGCCGGCGCGCCTCTTCGTGAGGGCGATCGCCGCGTCTGGCGGCGACACCCAGGTGACGTGGCGCGGCTGGTGTGGCGGAGTGCATTGCTGCTCGTCTTGCTCGCGATCACGGCGGTTATTCCGGCAGCTCTCCGCAACGCTTCGGCCGATCTCGTCAGTTTCTTCGCACTGATTCCGCAGCCGATTCGGTTTGCGTTGATCGTTGTGGTTCAGATAGTTGTCGTAACACTCCCGCTGATGATCCTGGCATGGCTGGTGATGCGGCGATCGCTTGCCGAGGCAGCATTGGTCGTCGGGGCTGGGGCGGCAGGCGCCCTGGTCATGGCGCTCTTGACTGACTGGCTGGATCGTGCCGCGCCCCCTGCGCCGATCGACGACATCTCATCGGCCTCTTTCGTTTCTACCGGCTTTCCATCAGCCGCCCTCCTTGCCGCGTTGGTTGCCGGCGCCGCTGCTGCATCACCGCTGATGACTAAGTCGTGGCGACACGTCGCGTGGTTAGGTGTGGGTACTGCCATTGTCGCCCGCCTCCTGACCGCAACTCAGGCGCCGGTCAACATTGCTGTCACCGTTGCTCTCGGCGGGGTCGTGGGTTCGACTGTTCTTGTTGTGATTGGTTCGCCGATTCGTCGGCCGGGTGCGGCGTCGCTGCGGGGCGCGTTGTCGGACGCCGGATTCGAAGTAGACGATCTCCGTGACGAGGAATCGCATACAGGACGACGCACCTACGTGGGTACGTCGTCTGGGAGAGACGTTGACGTCGTCTTCCTGGACCGTGACGACCGTGATGCTGATCTGCTGGCGAAAGTTGTTCGTTCCATTCGGGTGTACAGCGTCGATGACGAGAGCCTCTCACTGAAGCCCGAGCGGCGAGTGGAACATGAGGCGCTCGTCACTCTCATGGCGCAGCAGGCGGGCGCGCAGGTGCCCTCGGTTTATGCGATTGCGTCAACCGGCCGGGAGAGCGCGGTCATCGCGCTCGATGTACCTCGTGGAACATCGCTCATCGAATCCAGCGATGGAGCGGAACCTTCTGCGTCGGCGATCGACGACACCGGACTGGATGACCTCTGGCAACAACTCGAGACGATGCACGCGGCACGGATCGCTCACGGGGCACTCGCAAGAGGGAATCTCTACATAGACGGTTCCGCGGCCACGTTGACCGGTCTGGGGAATGCTCGCCTGGCGGCTACCGACGACCAGCGGGCCGTTGACATCGCCGAGCTCTTGATTTCGACCTCTCTCGCGGTCGGTACCGACCGAGCTACAGCGTCCGCCGTACGAGTGGTGCCACCTGACGAACTCCAACGCGCACTGCCGTTTGTGCAACGAGCAGCATTACCAGCTGAGACGCGACGGGCAGCGCGGAAGCCGAAGGGCTTTGTCGATGACGCTCGTAAAGAGCTCGAAGAAGCCCTCGGCGTCGATGACGTCGAGTTGGCTCCGCTCGAACGCATCAGCATCGCCAAGGTAGTCACCTGGATCGGTTTCGGGGTTCTTGCATTCTTCCTGCTGACGCTCATTACGAGTTGGTCGGAAATCAGCGAGGCGATGAAGGGCATTGATTGGAATTGGGTGGCCCCGATCTTCATCGCGACCTTCATGGGCACTTTCGGTGGAGCGATTTCGTTGTCCGGTTCAGTAGTGCGCCGAATTCCGCTCGGTGAGGCGACGGTGGTGATGTTCGGCCAGTCCTTTCTCAACCGATTCACGCCGATGAACGCCGGCGGAATGGCAATGCGTATCCGCTACCTGCAGAAGGGCGGCACCGATGTCACCGTGGCAACGGCTGCGATCGGCTTGACGTCCGCGGCGAGCGGCGTCGTACAGGTGCTGTTCATCGCGTTCTTCTTCCTATGGAGCAGTTCTGACCCCGCCTCGGGCGTGAGTACCGACGGTGGTGGTGGCGTTGCAGGGTCGATCGTTGTTCTTGTCGTTATCGCTGTCCTTGTGGCGGCAATAACCATTGCCCTTACGCCGAAGTTCCGGCAGTGGCTCTGGGCATTTGTCCGATCGACCATCGGCAAGATTCGTCACGACTTCGGTGAGCTCGCCAGGATGCCGTCAAAGATTGCAGCGCTTTTCGGTGGTGCTGCGCTCGGCAAACTCTCCACCATCGTTGCCTTCGTCTTCAGTTGTCGAGCATTTGATATCGACATTGCCTTCGCCGAACTCGGGGCGATCTATCTCGTCGCCACAACGATTGCATCAACCGTTCCTACTCCGGGCGGGGTCGGTGCCGTTGAGGCGGCGCTTGTACTCGTATTGACGAACGCGGGCGTGCCTGACGCGACCGCCTGGGCTGCGGTGCTGCTCTTCAGGCTCATCAACTACTGGTTCCCGACGATTCCAGGTTACGTGGCTCTCAAGATATCCGAGCGTCGGGAACTCGTTTGACCGTGAACCCATGGTCATTACACCCGTAACGCTCTCGAAACTCTGGGCTCGTGCTGCGGGGCACGAACCGATTCTCTGATTAGGTTGCGGGCATATGGGGAGTAACGACAGACCAGGCAAGGGCTATACGGCACCCAAAGGAAGACAGACGTCTACTCAGGGTGAGACCGAGGAGAAGGCCCCGCGAATATCGGGAACCGTCGAATGGGTGATTGTCGGTGTTGTTCTCGTCGGATTGCTCGTGGTTGCCTTCGTATTTGCTTCGGGCAGCGATTCGACAAGTCCGCACGGTAGTGCGCCGGCTCCTTACGCCGAGCCAGTTGTCGTCGATCAGATCTGATTGACGCTGACCCGCGGCCTACGCTGACGGGGTGAGCAACGAACGGCCTGTGATCGGCGTGGTAATGGGTTCGGCAAGCGACTGGCCGACCATGTCGAAGGCGGTTGAGATGCTGGCATCATTCGGGATCGCACATGAGGCAAAGGTGGTCAGCGCCCATCGCATGCCAGACGCTATGTTTGCCTATGGCGATAGCGCGGTTTCTCGTGGGTTGAAGGCGATCATCGCTGGAGCAGGCGGCGCAGCTCACCTTCCCGGGATGCTTGCAGCGAAAACGACGGTGCCGGTACTCGGCGTTCCCGTCGCCTCCCGTCATTTGTCCGGGCAGGACTCCTTGTTGTCGATCGTGCAGATGCCCGCTGGGGTTCCCGTCGCAACGTTCTCGATAGGGGAGGCCGGCGCGACCAACGCTGCGCTGTTCGCCGTGTCATTGCTCGCTGTGACCGACCCTGTTCTCCGCGATGCACTTGATGCGTATCGCTCTGAGCGGCGTGAGCAAGCTGCCAACTCGATCTTGCCGCCCCAGCAAGACGACGACGAGCCTGGAGCGGCCAGAATCCGGTGACGTTTCGCAGGATCATTCCGCCCGCCACGATCGGAATGTTCGGCGGTGGCCAACTTGGCAGATATTCGCTTCTCGCCGCCAAGACAATGGGCTATCGCACTCTGGTTCTGGACCCGGATCCGTCGGCCCCTGCGGGAGTTGTGGCCGACGAGCACATTGTTGCGGCCTACGACGACCCGCACGCGCTCGAACGCTTGGCCTTCGACTGCGACATAGTGACCACCGAGTTCGAAAATCCACCGGCTGATGCTCTGGACAAGCTGGCAGAGACCGTGTTGGTTCAGCCCTCGGCTGCCGCGGTGCGGATAGCGCAGGACAGAATCGCCGAGAAGGCATTCTTGGTCGCCAACGGATTTCCCATCGGTGACTACGCGGTATTCGACGAGGCCTCGGCTCTCGATGCCGCACTCGTTGGAGGAGGTGCAATCGTCAAGACAGCCCGGCTCGGGTACGACGGCAAGGGCCAGCGCCGAGTTCGTGGGTTGGCGGATGCGCATGCCGCGTGGGCTGAGTTCGGTGGTGTCGCATGTGTCATCGAGAGAGCGCTCGACCTCGACACCGAACTCAGTGTGATTGTTGCGAGGACCGCGGACGGCCGCACGGAGCCATGGGCTGTCGCGGAGAACTGGCACGTCGATGGTGTTCTCGACCTCACCGTCGTTCCAGCGGCCGTCGACCCATCAATGCTTGACCGAGCGACCGGCCTGGCCATGGCGATTGCGGATGCACTCGGCTATGTCGGGGTGCTGGCCGTCGAGCTATTCATGGTCGATGGTGAACTGCTGGTGAACGAGATCGCCCCACGGCCGCACAACAGCGGTCATTGGACCCTCGATGGCAGCGCAACGAGCCAGTTCGAACAGCAGATTCGAGCTATCTGTGGGGTTGGGTTGGGCGACACGTCGATGACAACGCCCGCCGTCGCCATGGTCAATCTGCTCGGTGATCTGTGGGATCAGGGCTCGCCAAATTGGACGGCGCTACTCGACGACCCACACGCCAAGTTGCACCTGTACGGTAAGAGTGAGCCGCGGACGGGTCGAAAGATGGGGCATCTCACGGTGTTGTCGGAAGTGGCGACCGAGGCAACCGCGCGGGCCTTGGCTCTCAGAGAGGGCGTGTTGCAATGACCAAGGTGTCGAGTGCCGTCTCAGGTCCATCGGGCGTGTCGACCTGACGCTCGGCCACTTCGGCGACGGAAATGTCGAGCCCCCGGATTGCGTCGGTTGTCTCCTCGACCGCGTAGCAGACATCGGGCATCGAAGGTCCGCCGTATCCATCGTTCACGTTCGAGCGGTCGTGGGCAATGATGAACAAAGTTCCGCCCGGCTTCAGCCAGGTGACGGCGTGTTCGAGAATCGTCCGCCGTTCCTGCTGCCCGAGCTGCAGATATGACAGAACGACGAGGTCAACCGGCCCTGCTGGCTCGTAGGTCGTCGCGTCAGCGCATTCGATATTGACCTCGACGCTGTTGTCGGTGGCGAGCTGGAGAGCTTTGTCGAGCCCCACCTGTGAGAAGTCGACAGCGGTCACCTTCCATCCGCGTTTGGCGAGCCAGACAGCATTGCGGCCTTCACCAGCACCGAGATCGATTGCAGATCCCGGCTCGAGATCCGCGAGGTTATGCTCGATGAACTGATTGGCGCGGCCTGTCCAGACCAGTTCCTTTGTCGAGTAACGCTCGTCCCATCCTGAACTGTCCATTGTCATCCGTCCTTTGTAGATCTGTTTGTCGGAGGGTCGGCTTCCGACTCTGAGGTTGCTGAATCTGAGGTTCCCGACTCGGTGGTATCGGGGTCGATGGTCTCGATGCGCCCGTCGGCGTGTCGGGCGAACCGTCTCTTGGCACGACCATGGTCGGGGTCGGGTGTCGGCCACGGCCAGCCCCCGAACCCAGTCTGTTGGTAGTCACTGAATGCTTGGCGTATCTCGTCGTCGGTATTCATCACGAACGGGCCATACCTCGCGACCGGCTCCCCGATCGGCCGTCCCTGGAGAATTATGCATTCCACTCCTTCGTCGCCCGCGACCACTTCGAGTGGCGTGTCCGTTTCCAGCATCGCGCCATTGCCGCTGTCGAGGCTGTCGCCATCAATGGTCAGCCCTGACCCGGCAAAGGCATACAGCAAGCGCTTCGTTTCGGCTCCCTGTGCTGGCGGAAGTAACCATCGTGCCCCGGGATCGAATCGCAGATGCCAGATCGCTACGTCGGCCTCAGCTCTGGAGGCCCATGAGTTCGGCGGGGGAGTAATTGCCTCGACGTTGCCGACCGCGCCAGCGATCACGGTGACGTCGACGTCGCCATCGTCGCTCGTTATGTTCGGAGTTTCGTGCTTCCACAGCATCGTGAAGTACGGGTCGACCATTTTGTCGGTCGCCGGGAGGTTCAACCAGATCTGGAACAGTTCCAGGGGATTCGGGTTGTCGGCATCGAGAAGGGGGAACATCTCGCTATGGACCACGCCTCGCCCCGCGGTCATCCACTGTGTGTCGCCTTGGCCGAAGCGTGAGATGGCACCGATCGAGTCGCTGTGGTCGCAGTACCCGGATCGCACGTACGTGATCGTTTCGAATCCGCGGTGAGGGTGCTGTGGGAAGCCCGGAACCGTGGAGCCGTGGTACATGTTCCAGCCGTCGATGTCGTCGAAGTCCTGCCCGATTGTTCGTCCCGCGAGCGGGGCCGCGGGCCCGAGCTCGGTGTTTCCCGCCGGGTAATTGTCGCGGTGGTGTGCGACGAAGAGAAACGGGTCGAGGGTCGGCCACTGTGAGCCGAGCGGAAAGCGTTGCAAGATGGCATCTGCCATTTGACGAGCCTACGACCCAACGCCATATCTCCGTTTGTAGGTAATTTTCGGCGGAACGGTCCGCCGAAAATTACCTACAAACGTGGGTTTTGGGGGTTCGGCGGTAGAGGAGGTCTGTCGCGACGCGGCCGGCATCGAGACCGCGCTGCTCGAATCGGGTATGTCGTCGCCAATTCGGGCGGCTGATCACTCCACCGGTGAGCCGAGGCTCGTCGTTGCAGGCGGCCTCTATCGCTGTGGCGTAGTCGGCTATGTCCGTTGCCATGTGTAGTTCGCCACCGGGGCGCAACCGGTCGGTGAGGGCGGCGATCACGTCGGGCCCCAATAGACGACGGTGCGCTTGGCGTGCCTTTGGCCAAGGGTCGGGAAAGTACACACGCACGCCGGCCAAGGACTCTTGGGGAATCCGGTCGAGAAAGGGCAGGAGATCGCCGTGGACGACTCGGACGTGACCGATGTCTTGCTGCACAACGGAATCGAGCAGTGTCACGACCCCCGGGGTGTGAACCTCTACTGCGATCACGTCGATGTCGGGCTGGTTGACGGCCATCTCGATCGTCGATTCACCGTGACCGAAGCCGATGTCAAGAACGACATCGCCATCTCGACCGAACACTTCCTGCCACGAGAGCAAAGGGCCTTCGACGTCAATGCCCCATCGGTTCATCCAATCATTCAACTCGGCTTGGCGTTTTGTCGACAGCGAGCGGCGCCTGAGCTTGAACGATGCCGAGGGACGGCGGACCGAGCGGGCGGTCTCGGTCATGACAGACCATTGCCGTCGGGGTCGGGATCCTGATCGATCTTTGAGGATGTCATCTTGAAGATTCCCTGCGCATTCGCGGCATCGAAGGCGAGGTCGATGCCTGAACCATCGGGAAGTGGTTGGCGGTCGATGAATTCGAAGAATGAGCCCGGAACCAGCCGTGAAATCGTTGAGCCCTCTGATGTACGGAACAACCGATCGACGAGGGTCGCCCGGTGTGCGGTCTGGCGAACTCGGCCCGTTCCCGATACCTCGACTGTGTTCTTGATCGGCCGACCGGCTACTCGCTCGGACTCTGCCGTTGCGGCGACGTCGTCGACGCGATCCGTAGCGTGATTGAACGCCGTGCCTTCAGTAGCTATCCACGCCATTTCTGCCGACTCGGAACGAAGTAGTTCGTAGTCGGTGTCCAGCGGGCCTTCGTGCATACGATCAAAGCATGAAAAGAGCGCAGGCATGAGGGCAATGGCATCGTCTGTGGCGAGCGACCGTTCGGCTGTGAGTTCGTCCAGACGCCGAGCGGTCTCGTTGTCGATCGGATCGACCGACGAACCAATCACCCGCTCGACCGCTTGCTGGAACTCCGGAGAGAAATCGTCTGGATGAAGCTCGCTGACGAACCACTGGCTCACATCGTCGGAGAGGTCGTCGTGTGCGTAGGAGTAACCGGTCATACGAAGGCGCGTCAGCGGATACGTTTCGCGTCGTGAGTAGCCGAGTGGTACGAGTACTCGGGAGACCTGCTCGGCGCCGGGTGGGACAGCGCTCGCTGTTGGCCATGCGACCGTGCGTACCGCACCATGATCGAGAATGATCTGCCGGCCCGCGGCGATCTGCGTGCTGACATACGCCTGTCCGCTGGGAACGCGGCGCAGCAGGTCTGCGAACAGAGCGACGTTCAAGGCTTGCGCAATTACAACGCGCGGAGTGCGATCGTCCGGTGTGACACGTGTTTGGTCGAACGGCGTGGCGACGACATCAGCTCTGTTGTCTTGAAGATGGCCACTCAGCGGGTTGCAGGCTTCGATGAGTTCCGCGAGCATCAACTCGAAGATACCCCGACTCCCGGACAGCAAGAGAGTCACCGTTCGGCCCAATCAGGACGGCGTTGTACCATGCTTGCCATGGCTCGATCACAAATGGACTTGATGCCCGGTGAGGAAATGGTGATGCATTCGCATCCTCACTGGTGGTTCTTCTGGAAGCAGGCTGCCGGTGGTCTCATCATCGTGTTTCTGTTCGTTCTGTCGTCAGCCGTCAGCACCGATTGGTTGTCAGAGGTGCTGTGGTTCATCACGGCGATTGCGCTGGTCGTGTGGGTGGTCAACACGATCTACCAGTACGTCCAGTGGAAGACCACTCAATTCGCTGTCACCGATCAGCGTGTTGCATATCAGAGTGGAATTATCAGGCGTCGTGGAGTCTCGATCCCGCTCAATCGCGTCAACAATGTCAACTTCGACCAGTCGATGATTGCCAGGATGCTCAACAATGGTGTGGTGATCGTCGAGTCAGCTGGCGAGACCGGTGATTCCGTCTTCGAGAACATCCCCGACCCCGAGTCGATCCGATCGTTGATCTTCGCCCAGGTCGAGGCCGACGAGACCGCTGATTCCGAGCGTGATGCTGCAGCGCTGGCTCGAATTCTCCAAGACCAGAACAACGACGGTTCATCCGGCCAATCTGCTCAAGATCGTTTGAAGGAACTCGAGGAACTGCACGCGCAGGGCCTGGTGAGCGACTCTGAATTCGAAGTCAAACGAAAGCAGATCCTCGAGGAGCTCTAGCGATGAGTTTCAGCGCGCACAGGTCGCGCCGAAACTCATCGCAATGGCACGCGCAGGGCCTGGTGAGCGATGGCTGAGGTGAACGATCTCCATATCGACCTGGAAGTGCTCGACCGGGTGCAGCGTCGGGTGCTCTGGCTGGCAACCCGGATGATCGACTCGGCTAACCGTGATCGTCCTGTTCCGGAGGGCGACATGGCGCTGAAGGTCGGTGGGCACCAAGCCTCGTCTGCGTCGATGGTGTCGATCATGACGGCGCTGTGGTTCGGACATCTGTCAGGTGACGACAAGGTTGCGGTCAAGCCGCATGCCAGCCCCGTGTACCACTCGATCAAGTACCTCACCGGCGAACTCGACGAGTCGTACCTGACCCGGCTTCGTGAGATGGGCGGCCTGCAGGCGTATCCCAGCCGCACCAAAGACCCTGATGTTGCCGACTTCTCGACAGGTTCGGTGGGTCTCGGCGCGGTGGCACCGCTGTTTGCCGCTATGGCGCGGCGATACATCGAGGCTCAGTTCGGTGAGGTGTCTGATGGGCGAGCCCGATTCATCGCGCTCGTCGGCGACGCTGAACTGGACGAGGGCAATATCTGGGAAGCCATCGCGGACCCCTCCCTGCAGGGCCTCGGAAACGTTATGTGGGTTGTCGATGCAAATCGACAGAGCCTCGATCGGGTCATCCCAGACCAGAAGATCAAGAAGCTGATGGAGTTCTTCGACGGTGCCGGCTGGCATGTCGTCGAGGCGAAGTACGGGACGCTGCTGGAGGAAGCTTTCGCGCGACCTGGCGGAGAGGAATTGCGCTCTCACGTCGACGCGATGGAGAACGAGCGCTATCAGTCGTTGTTTGCCCTTCGAGGGTCAGCGCTGCGCGAGCGTTTCCTCGACGGTGCGTCCGATGGACTTCGCGCGTTCATCACCGATGTTTCCGATGAGGATCTGTATCCGCTGGTGACGAATCTGGGTGGCCATGATCTTCCAGCCTTGCTGCGCGCGTATCGCGAGTGCGACATCGTCGACGATCGGCCCAGCGTCGTGTTCGCCTACACGATCAAGGGTTGGGGGCTTCCGATTGCCGGGGACCCGCTCAACCATGCGGCACTGCTGTCCGGTGAACAAATCGATGCGCTTCGCGACGAAACCGATTTGACCACAGATGAGGAGTGGAGCCGATTCGCGCCCAGCTCCCCAGAAGGTGTGCTCTGTACTGTGACCGGCGGGGAATTGAACAACCAGCCCGTTCCTCCTCGCTCGTCATTGCCGATTCCAGACGCCACCGGAGTGCTGTCGTCAAGAACCGTAAGTACGCAGGAGACGTTTGGGCGTGTGCTGACTTCCTTGGCCAATATCGATGCGGTTGCGGCGCGCATGGTCACGTTGTCGCCCGATGTGAGTGTGTCGACGAATCTCGGCGGGTGGATCAACAAGATGGGAGTGTTTGCTCCGGAGGATCGCCCGGACTATCTCGGAGAAGATCGCATTCTGCGATGGGAGGAGACCTCCTCTGGCCACCACATTGAACTCGGTATCAGCGAGATGAATCTGTTTCTCGCTCTGCATGCTTTGGGTCTCGGTCATGACCTCCACGGCCAGCATCTGCTCCCAGTGGGAACGGTTTACGACCCGTTTATCTGTAGGGGGCTAGATGCGCTCATTTACGGGCTCTACAACGATTCCCGATTTGTCGTCGCGGGTACGCCGGCGGGTGTGACTCTGGCGCCGGAAGGTGGAGCTCATCAGTCGTCGATCACTCCGTCGATCGGCCTCGAACTCCCAGGTCTCACGTACGCAGAGCCGGCCTACGCTCGAGCTCTCGACTGGTTGCTCTGCGACGGTTTGCAGCGTCTCGGATACCCCGACGGTGGATCGCTCTACCTGCGATTGTCGACGAGGAAGATCGATCAACATCCGTTCGAGTTGGCGTCGGAACGGATCGGGATCGAGCAACACCGCGTCGACGTTCTGGCCGGTGGCTATCGGCTCGTCGAACCAGACGGTGCTGCCGATCTTGTTGTCGCGGCATCCGGCCCGGTCGTTCCCGAGGCCGTGAAGGCCGCGGGACTCCTGGCCGATGAAGGTGTGAATGTTCTGGTACTGGACGTGACCAGCTCGGATCGTTTGTACCGGGGCTGGCGGAGTGAAGTTCGTGACGCCGCCCGTGATGCTCGGGTTTCAGAAGAACCTCATCAACTCGCGAACCTGCTCAGCGTCGCCGAACGGCGCGTGCCGATAGTGACGGTGCATGACGCGGCGTCGCATCACCTGGCGTGGATCGGTAGCGTGTTCGGCGCTCGAACTGTGCCGATCGGTGTCGATGAGTTCGGACAGTCGGGGAGCATTCAGGATCTGTACGAACTGTTCGATTTGCTGCCCGAACAGATCGCCAACTCGGCTCTCGTGGCCCTCGCCAGCTGAGCCCTCACCAATAGTCCCCAAGCGCACTAGCTGCGCAACTTGTTCACGCATTCGGCTTGGTGGTGGCTGCGAACTGCTCGATGTCGGCGCGGTGTCCCGCAACGACGATCAGATCGTGTTCACCGAGCAGCGTTGCGCTCTCCGCGTATGTGAAGGCGCTGCCCTCAGGCTTGATGCACACGACAGTCACTCGATAGCGGGAACGCACATCGGTGTCGCCGAGGCGTTTTCCAGCGAGATTGGGTGGTACGACCATTTCGATCAGCACGAAGTCCTCGTCGAGGGCGAAGTACTCGATGAGGTCCCCGGTGACGAGACGGGCGACCCGGCTTCCCATCTCGGCTTCGGGGAAGACGACATGATGTGCGCCAACCCTTTGCAGGATTCGGCCGTGTGGATCGGTCATCGCCTTTGCCCAGATATTGGGGATTTCGAGATCGGACAGTGCGCTCGTGGTCAGCACGCTTGCCTCGATGTCAGTTCCGATACCGACGACCACCGTGGTCGCGTCGGCGACCCCGAGTTGTCTGAGAGCTTGTTCGTTTGTCGTGTCAGCTTGCACGACGTGGGTCAGGATCCCAGCGAATTGCTGCACACGCTCACCGTCGACGTCAACGCCGAGGACCTCGTGGCCCATCTCGATCAGGGTTGTTGCCAGAGTTGAACCGAACCGACCGAGGCCGATGACGACGATCTCTCCCTGGTGTTCGACAGCTGGGCGTAAACCGCCCAGCATCGTGTGGATTGTTTTGTCAGCCAATGATCGGTTGCTCCTCGGGATAACGGTATACGCGGACGCGATCGCGTAGCGCCCATGCGGTGATGAATGTGATTGGGCCAACGCGACCAGCCAGCATGACGATGACGAGAACCAGCTGTGCGAATCCGCCGAGGCCGGCGGTAATCCCTGTGGAGAGTCCAGCGGTGCCGAATGCTGAGGCGGATTCGAACAGGGCCGGTGTCAGTGATAGATCATCCAACCCCATCAAGGCCAGAGTGGTGCCTACTACCACGGCGAGCGCGAGCATGATGATGGCCAGGGTTTGGCGGATGAGCTTTTCGGGAAGTCGTCGCCAGAACGCGGTGACATCGATGTTGCCTCGGACTTCAGACCACAGCACGAGAGTAAGTACTGCAACGGTGGTGACCTTGATGCCGCCGCTGGTCGACGCCGGCCCCGCCCCGATGAACATCAACACACTGATCACC
>Ga0209013_10000814_pt1 | contig 28583 bp, 23 predicted proteins | sample Cruoilmetagenom2_FD_187291 | JGI IMG/M metagenome (GOLD analysis project Ga0209013, IMG submission 187291) | Oil polluted marine microbial communities from Coal Oil Point, Santa Barbara, California, USA - Sample 2 (SPAdes) (version 2) | ecosystem: Environmental > Aquatic > Marine > Oil seeps ...
CGTCATTAAGAAGTGACGAATATTAACGACAAACGTATTTAAAACGATTAAAATAGGGTCAACCCCTTTTGAAATAAGTGTGAGGGACATATATTGAGCTGCTCCTGCATAAACGAAAATACTCATCGCTGTAGCTTCCCAAATGGATAATCCAGTCGTTTTTGCTAGCAAGCCGAATGTTAATGCCACTGGAAAATAACCTATAGCTATGCTAATTCCAGCTTTCAAACCCAAAAAGAATGAATTATGATTCACAAAATGTTCACCACCTATATACATAATCAACAAATTATACTATAAGCAGAGAGTTTTATGTAGAGTAATATTGGGAATAGTATAAATATACATATTTGGAGGAGAGCCAAATGCCGGAATGGTTTTCATTAGAAACTTTAACTAACTTAACGCATGATTATCGAGCACTTGGACCGCTAATAGGTATTTTATTGCCTTTTCTGGAAGCCTTTCTTCCATTTTTACCATTAGTCGTTTTTATAGTAGCTAATGTCAATGCATATGGATTACTGTTTGGATTTTTAATATCCTGGATAGGGTCGGTAGCCGGCTCCTACGCAGTATTCTTAGTCATTCGAAAATATGGACGAGCACGTGCGCTAGGTTTTATTACGAGACATGTTAAAATTCAAAAACTCATAAAGTGGGTAGAGAGAAATGGATTTGGACCACTCTTTTTACTCGTTTGTTTCCCATTTACACCTTCTGCTTTAGTCAATATTGTTGCAGGTCTTTCAGATATGAAGAAAAATACATATTTCTGGACACTAGCATTAGGTAAGCTCATTATGATTTTCGTAGTTAGTTTTATCGGATCGGATATTAAAGCATTGGTTACACAACCAATTAGAACGGCTATTGTTGTTTTACTAATTGCTATTTTATGGTTTGTGGGCAAATCAATTGAAAAAAAGATTAACAAAAAAGTAGAAGCAGACTTTAGATTAATCAGCAGCGAAAGAAAAAACAAAAGAGGAGAAAGTCTTGAATAATGTAAAAAAAGAAATTTTGGAATGGATGACGGCACTAGTGATTGGTATTTTAATCGTAGCGCTTGTCAAAACTTTCCTTGTAACAAATTATGAAGTAGTGGGACAGTCAATGATGCCCACATTAAACGATGAAGATAAAGTAATTGTTAGCAAGATGACCACAGTTGACCGTATGGATATTGTCATTTTTCATGGAGACCAGCAAGAAGATTATGTAAAGCGTGTAATCGGTCTTCCTGGCGATATGATTATTTATGAGAATGATGAGTTATTTATAAATAATAAAAAAATTGAAGAGCCTTATCTACAGTCTTATAGTGCATACGAAAACCCAAATGAAAACTTTACTGGAGATTTTGAGTTAGAAGAACTGACAGGTAGCAAACGTGTTCCACCAGGTAAGTTGTTTGTGCTAGGTGATAATCGTATTTCCAGTATGGATAGTCGTTATTTCCACTTTGTAGATACTGAAGAAATTGTTGGCGAGGTGCAAGCGCGCTACTGGCCCATACCGCAGGCAACGACCCAATTATATTCCGAATAATTTCCCTCTCCGTAGTATGTTTTGTACAATAGAGATAGGAGATTATTCGGTTTTTTATACTCTATTAAAGAGTTGTCAATCCCCATCTTTAAGAGTGAAAACATTTTTAGAAATGAAATCTCATCTCATAGATTCTTTTTAACACAGATACGATTTGCCAAATGCTAAGTACGATTCTATTATTATGGATAAATTTCCAGTTCCGCAAGTAAATCGACATTGAGAGTAAGTAAACAAACACAAAGCACGAGTAACTTGTAGAGGAAAGCGAGTAAGAGCATTATGAACGCGAGTAAATGGAGATTCACCGCGAGTAACCGGTAAAAAGGTCGATATTTCATCATTATTTTAGAACTTATTTATTAATTTCTTCACCAGAAAGGAGATTGAAACTAATGTCGCTACGAATAGTTAGTGGCCGGTCAGGCTATGGAAAAACAACCTTTATCCACCAAGAAATAATTGCAGAATTACAAAAAGCATCTATAGGAGACCCAATATTCTACATAGTACCCGATCAAATGTCGTTTTCAAGTGAATATGACCTTGCAGCAGAATCAGGACTTCCTGGACTAATACGAGCACAAGTAACGACATTCAAGCGACTTGCATGGCGTGTACTCCAGGAAACAGGGGGTATCGCGAAAGAAGAAATTAGTGGTTTCGGTTACCGCATGCTCATCCGTAGCTTACTTGAAAACCACAAGGACGAATTTACACTTTTTAAACGCGCAGCAACTAAAAGAGGATTCACCGATCAAATCGAAGTATTACTAAAAGAGTTTAGTAGATACTGCATGGATTACTCTACAATGTCAAATGCTCTAAACAATTTAGAAAATGTGAATGCACCCAAAACACTTATAGATAAATCCTCGGATATAATGTTGATGCTTGAAAAAATAGAGCAGAAACTGGGAGTTAGCTATATCGACGGGGAAGGCTACTTAACCTTATTAGCAACTAAAATAAAAGACTCTAGCCTCCTTGCAAAAACGGATATATACATCGATGGCTTCACTTCATTTACGCCGAGAGAATTAGAGATTATCGAACAATTAATGAAACAAGTGAAGCGCATTACGATTGCTCTGCCAATGGAATCGTTGCAGGACGCTTTAGATGAACAATCTCTTTTTTATCAGCCTGCAAATACATGTGCAAGATTATTAGAAATAGCCCAGACGGAACAAGTGGACGTAGAAGAAACTGTACATCAACATGAACAGAAGCGATTTAAGTCACCAGAAATTGCTCATATCGAGGCTAATCTAGATCAGTTACCTCCTCTGCAAACAAAGTCAGAAGGAAATATTCGTATAACGGAAGCAGCCAATCGTCGTGCGGAGATGCATGCTGTAGCAAGACATATACGGGAACTCATGCAACAAAATAGTGTTCGATATAACGAAATGGCTATTTTGCATAGAGATGCAGATACATATGAAGGGTTAATCGAGACTATTTTTCCGCAGTACGATATTCCTTTTTTCATTAGTAAAAAGAAACCGATGTTACATCACCCGTTAATCGAACTTAGTCGGACTATTTTAGAAATAATTCGAACAGACTGGAAGTATGAACCAGTTTTTCGGGCGGTAAAGACTGATTTATTTTTCCCATTAGAAGCTCCTAAAAAAACTTGGAGAGAGCGTGCTGATCGTCTAGAGAATTTTGTGCTAGCATTCGGAATTTATGGGGATAGATGGTTGGATGAAAGACGTTGGATTTATAAAAAATATCGTGGCTTAGAGTTTTATTCCAAAGTTCAAACAGATGAAGAAAAGAGTATTCAAACAGATATTCATACAATTAGAGACTTAATCGTTGAACCAATTCAAGTCCTTTCCGATCAGCTGAAAGAAAGTAAAACTGGAAAGGATTATGCATTAGCTATTTATAGCTTTATAGAAGCACTTAATGTATATGAAAAACTGCAAAGCTTAAAGCAAGCGGAAGAGGAAAATGGCCAATTACTTCTAGCTTCCGAACATGAACAAGTGTGGAACGAGTGGGTAAATGTAATCGACCAGTTTGTATTGATGTTTGGCGAGAAGGAAATGACTTTAGAGGAAGTAGCTAAAATTTTGGACGAGGGTTATGACCAACTTGCTTTTTCCGGCATTCCGCCGAAGATAGATCAAGTGATTGTTGGGAATGTTGATATTATTCGTTTAACGAATATTAAGGCCGCTTTTGTACTAGGGGTTAATGATGGAGCATATCCAAAACGGATGGATCATGAAGGGTTGTTAACAGATACAGAGCGGGAATGGTTTTCGCAAATTGGATTTGAACTTGCACCAACATCAAAAATGCGTTTGATGGATGAAAACTATTTAATATATAAAGCATTCGTCACAGCATCCGATTTTTTATATGTATCGTATCCGATGACAGATAACGAAGGGAAATCACTTTTACCTTCTATGTATATTAAGAAGCTGCATCAGATGGTAAGCGATTTGCCTGTTGAGATCGCTGTAGTAGATCCGAGTGATATGCTTTCCAATGAGTTAGACTTAACTTCAATTAGTCATCCGCGTCCTACATTGCCCTATGTGGTTATGCAACTTCGCGGAGCGCTAGAAACTGGGGAGCTATCAGAAGTGTGGCAGTCAGTTTACCAATATTATTTAGAGGATCCATATTGGTCGAAACTATTAAGTAGAATTACAAAGCCATTAATTCATGGCAATAAAACCGAGAGATTAAATGAAGAAATGACTGCTGCTTTATACGGGGAAACGATGATTTCAAGTGTGTCTCGGGTAGAAAAATACTATAGTTGCCCGTTTGCACATTATGCATCCTATGGTCTAAAGCTAGAAGAACGTGCGGAATATAGATTAGAAGCACCACAAATGGGAGATTTATTCCATGCAGCGTTAAAATGGATCGCGGATGAAACTAAACGTTTAGACTTACAATGGTCTCAGTTAACTCGACCACAATGCCATCAACTTGCTAGACAAGCGGTCGATTATATCGTACCTGTTTTTGTTCATCAATTACTATTAAGTACCAATCGTTATAGATACATTCAACGAAAATTGGAGCAAATCGTTGCTAATACATTAATAGCATTAAGTAGACATTCAAAAGGCTCAGGCTTCGTACCAATTGCTATAGAAGCAGGCTTCGGTCCTGGAGAGGCATTGCCAGCATTAGAAATTCCACTGAAGAGCAACCGGAAAATGCAATTGCGAGGTCGGATTGATCGTGTGGATGCAGCTAATATTAACGGAAATATGTTTGTTCGAATTGTTGATTATAAATCGTCTAAAAAAGGGATTGATTTGAACGAGGTTTACCATGGTATTTCTCTTCAAATGTTAACTTATTTAGACGTTGCAGTTGAAAATGCTGATATCTGGCTTCATGAGGATGCTGAACCTGCTGGAGTTTTATATGTGCATATGCATAATCCATTTATCCAATCACAAAAAGAAATGGAAGAGGAAGAACTACAAGATGCAATTTATAAATCATATAAAATGAATGGGCTTCTACTCGACGATCCAGAAGTAATTATGGAAATGGACGATCAAATCTCAGGATTTTCAAAAGTTATTCCCGTACGTATGAACAAAGACGGGAACTTGTCTAGATCATCGTCCAAAGTAGTAGAACCGGAACAAATGCGGCTGCTGCAATCCTTTGTTCGAAAAAAGCATGAACAAGCAGGAAACGGGATGAATGCTGGGGATACTCGTGTTCTACCTTATCGAATGAAAGATAAAATGCCGTGTAATTATTGCTCATATCGAAGTGTTTGCCAATTCGATCCGGGGGATCCTGCGCAACAAGTACGAGTATTAAAAGTGGAGCAACCAGAAATGGTAGCTGAAAAAATTCGAGAGGAGATGAGTCCAAATGAACATTCCTAATATGCCAGCAGAGCTAACCTGGACACCTGCACAATGGAAGGCAATCTGGGCAACAGGTTCTGATGTACTTGTATCTGCTGCTGCCGGCTCGGGAAAAACGGCTGTCCTCATCGATCGACTCATTCAAAAAGTCATCGCAAAAGAACAACCGATCAACGTCGATGAATTATTAGTTGTTACTTTTACCAATGCTTCGGCTGCAGAAATGCGTCATCGTATGGGAGAAGCCTTAGAAAAGGCTATTGCAAACGATCCGACATCGAATCATTTACGTAAACAACTAAGTCTGTTAAACAAAGCACAAATCTCTACCTTGCATTCATTTTGTTTAAATATTGTACGGCAATATGCGTATATGTTGACGATAGATCCAGGATTTCGTATTGCAAATGAAACAGAAGCTGCGATCATGCGGGATGATATGTTAGCTGAAGTTCTAGAAGAAGCCTACCATGTAGACAATCCAGACGCTATGTATAGATTATCGGACAGTTTTACTTCCGATCGTGATGATCAATCCATAGAAGTGATGATTGAAAAACTATATTCTTATTCACGAGTTCATCCAGAGCCCGGGAAATGGTTACGTGCAATTCCGGAAGCTTATAATCTCTCTCATGACAAGACGATAGACGAGCTTTCGTTCATTGGCCCATTGAAGCTTGCGATCATTCATCATTTGGAAGAGGCAATTGCCGTAACTGAGGAGATTCGTCTACTTGCAAATGAGCCAAATGGGCCAGCCCCCCTTGCAGAAACTGCTATAATCGATCAGCAAATGATTCAAGAGGCAGTTGATTTGATGAAGAATAGTTCATGGCAAAGTGTTTTTCATTACTTCCAGGGTATTAAATGGGGAAGAGCGGCAGCGATAAAAAAGGACTCCTGCGATGAAGGTTTAAAAAATCAGGCTACAAACAAACGCACAAAAGTGAAGAAAATCATCAATGACTTAAAGGATAATTACTTCACACGAACGCCAGAACGGTTGCTAGAAGAAATGCGATTAATGGCACCACAACTTCAAAAACTAGTAGAACTTACTATAGCCTACGGAGAAAAGTATACCGCAGCTAAAAATGAGAAAGGTCTCGTCGACTTTTCGGACTTGGAACATTACGCTTTAGACATTCTATCGGAGCAGGATGAAAATGGTGATCTGATACCTTCAGATATAGCGAAGGAATATAAAGCGCGTTTTAAAGAAGTGTTAGTAGATGAATATCAAGATACTAATCTGCTACAAGAGACTATATTGCAATTTGTAAAAAGTGGCGATGAAAACACAGGGAATATGTTCATGGTAGGAGACGTAAAGCAGTCCATCTATCGATTCCGATTAGCAGAACCAATGCTGTTCTTAGGGAAATATCTTGCATTCAATGATCTTCCAATCGATTCTGGCATCAAAATAGATTTAAATGCCAACTTCCGTAGTAGAAAAGAAGTATTGCATGCAACGAACTATATTTTCAGTCAAATTATGGGTAAACAAGTTGGCGAAATTGAATACGATGAAGCTGCTTCGTTAAAACCTGGAGCACCATACGAAGAAACCGAAACACCTGTCGAACTTGCCCTATTATATGAAGTAGAAGATGGTAGTGCAGAGCCGAGCGAGAATGACGAAGAAACAATCGAAGCAATGGCAGAAGAGGAATTAAAAAAATCTCAAGCGGAAGCACGTTATATAACTTCAAAAATAAACGAGATGATTCATTCCGAAGCAACTGTCTATGATCCATGGAGAAAAGCTCATCGTCCCGTTCAGTACAGTGATATGGTCATATTAATGCGCTCGATGACTTGGTCTGGAGAAGTTACAGAACAGTTTAAAGAAGCTGGTATTCCTCTGTATGCAGAGCTTTCGAAGGGGTATTTTGAAGCGATTGAAGTCTTAATCATGCTTCATACACTTCGCACAATAGATAATCCATATCAGGATATATCACTTGCATCCGTTCTCAGGTCGCCATTTGTAGGACTCACAGAAAGCGAGCTTGCACTTATCCGTTTATCTGCTCCAAAAGAGCCTTTCTACGATGCATTGAAAACATTTGTGTCTAGCGGAGGAGCAGGGCTATCGTCCGATACTGCTGAGAAACTACAAAGGTTCTTACTCCAATATGAAGATTGGCGCGATTTAAGTAGAAGAGGTTCACTTGCCGATTTAATATGGCAAATATATTTAGATACTCATTACTACGAAATTGTAGGTGCTATGCCAAACGGTAAGCAAAGACAAGCAAACCTTCGCATTCTTCACGACCGTGCAATAGATTATGAGAAAACATCCTTCCGAGGTTTGTTTCGCTTTTTACGTTTTATCGATCGTATGCGTAAACGTGGGGATGACTTGGGGGCTGCACGTTCTATAGGAGAAAAGGAAAATGTCGTTCGATTAATGACTATTCATTCTTCCAAAGGTTTGGAATTTCCAATTGTATTCCTTGCGGGAATGGGTAGACCTTTTAACCAAATGGATTTTAATGAGCCTTATTTATTTGACCAATCGTTTGGGCTTGCAGTAAAAGCAATTGATCCTGACAAGCGGATTTCTTATACTTCTTTACCGTTTTTATCTATGAAGGAACAAAAACAAATGGAACTGAAGGCGGAGGAAATGCGTGTTTTATATGTAGCTATGACACGTGCCAAAGAGAATCTATTCCTTATTGGATCTATAAAGGACTTAGCCAAAACGTTGGAAAAATGGGTTGATGCCCAAACTGTCTTAAGTGAGGAAATGCTACCTGGTTATATGCGAGCGAAAGCGAAAGGGTATTTAGACTGGATTGGTCCAGCTTTAGCAAGACATACAAATTTCAGACAGTTATCGGAAGTGAATGAAGCAAATCTCGTAGATAGCGAATCAAAATGGAAGATTATTGCTAAATCTGTAGATGACTTAAAGCATATTGTACAAGAGGAAGAAAAAGAGGCTGTTATTTTGGAAGAGCTAATTGATTCATCAAAGAGTGTCTATTTGAAGGGAATTCAGGACCGTTTTGATACACCGTATGTCCATGAAACTTCTACTCATAAACGTTCAAAGCAATCAGTTAGTGAGATGAAGAAAATTCAACAACTTATGGAGCAATCGGACGATGACTATTTTCAAATGTCTGGTCCTACTAGTCTAAATAAGGTGGCAAAGCGTCCATTCTTCCTTCAGCAAGAAACAGCATTAACTGGAGCAGAAGCTGGTACTGCGGTCCACGCCTTTATGCAAAATGTGGATCTACAGGAACAAAAAAATGAGGAGCAGGTTCTCCTTTTTGCAGAAAGACTTGCTGAACGTGAAATTTTAACGAAAGCTGAACAAGATGCTATAAATCCAACTCAAATGGTTTCTTTCTTTTACTCAGAAATAGCGGAACGTTTAAGAAATGCTAAAGAAGTTATGCGCGAGTTTCCTTTTACTTATGCACTAGAAGACATGGAAGGTGACAAACAGATTATTCAAGGGGTAGTCGATTGCTTATTTTTAGAAAATGATGGTCGTTGGGTTTTATTGGACTATAAAACAGATAAAGTGAAACATCTAGTTAAGGACGAATTATTATTAAAACAAGAGATGCAAAAACGCTATGAACTTCAATTGTCTCTTTACACACAAGCAATTGAGGCGATTTTACAAGTAGAGATAAAAGAAAAAGTATTATACTTATTTGACGCCAATAGAACAGTGTCATTTTAGGGGGAGAAAGTTTGCAAATCAAACCAACAGGAGTAAATGAACGAATTATTTCAATCGATGTCATGAGAGGGTTCGCTCTACTCGGAATATTTGTCGTGAATATGCTGTTTTTTCATACTCCATATATTTATGTTAATCCATATACTTGGTACCAAAACCCAAGTGACTATGAAACGTTTAAAATGATCGACATTTTTGTACAAGGAAGTGTGTATCCGTTATTCGCCATGTTATTCGGATACGGTTTGGCCATGCAATTTATGAAGTCTGAAGGAAACGGACGTCCTTTTGCTAAATTTGCCGTTCGGAGATTATCCGTTTTACTATTAATAGGCTGTATTCATGCTTTTCTCATTTGGGCTGGAGATATTTTAATCACTTATGCATTAGCAGGTTTTGTTTTAATACTCATGATTAGACTGAAGCCGATTTGGTTACTTCTCATTAGTGTCTTCTTATACTTGATACCAAATGGCTTACTTAATGTTTTAGTTTACTTAGCGTCTTTATTAGATTCAGATGCCATGATTATTTATACTGGAATACAGGAAATCGAAGCATCTATTGTTGCATATGGTCAAGGATCATGGGGTGATATTTTTTCCCAACGATTAGCAGATTGGTTGTATATGGGTGGAAATGGTCTAATGATCATTAGTATGCTGTTTACAATTGTTCCATTTCTTCTGTTAGGTGCAGCGGCAGCAAAATGGAAGCTTATTGAAAGAGCGAGAGAATTAAAGGTTTATTGGATAATTACAGTTTTAGTAACTTTAATAGCGGGTACAGGTATTAAATGGCTTCCATATTTGAGTGAAGCAAACTTGTTTACTATGAGTATCCAAGATACTTTTGGGGGACCGCTTCAAGCAATAGCTTACGCAGGTATAATTGCACTGATTTGCTCAATTCCAATTGCGGCAAAAATACTTTCACCAATCTCAAAGGTTGGTAGGATGTCTATGACGACATATTTAATGCAATCAATTATTGCAACTACTATTTTTTATGCGTACGGATTTGGATTATACGGAACAATCGATATAAGTACAGGTACTTGGATGGCAGTAGGTATTTATGCTTTACAAATAGTTTTTGCAGAGATTTGGTTGATGAAATTTAAGCAAGGACCTGTAGAGTTATTGTGGAGAAAACTGACTTATGTGAATAGTTAGTCGAAAATAGATGAAATCGAAGCTAATTTGTAATAGACTAAGAGATAGATTAAAACTATTAAGGGAGTGTCCATTAGATGAAACTGTTATCATACCGTTTACATGACAAAAATTACTTCGGACCTAAAGTCAAAAAAGAAGAGGCAGTATGGGATGTGTTACATATTCAGGAGACGCTCCAAGTATTACCTGATTTTCCAGCTACGATAGTAGAAGGTATAAATTTAGGAATGGATTTTGTTGAACAGATTCGTAAATTAGTAGAAGCTGGGTTAAAGTCCGAAAATCCGAATACCTTTAAACGTTCCTTTACAGAAATAGAGTGGCTTTCACCAATACCACGTACTCCAAAAAATATTATGGCAATCGGTAAAAACTATGTGGATCATGCAAAAGAAATGGGTGGAACAGCAAGTCATTTCGTGGTATTTACGAAATCACCAACGGCCATTGCGGCAGACGAGCAAACTCTTTCACTACATGCAGATATAACAAACTCCTACGATTACGAAGGCGAGTTAGCAATTGTAATTGGTAAACAAGGGAAAAATATTCCAGAAAAGTTAGCATATGATTATATATTTGGTTACACGATTGCAAATGATTTAACTGCGCGTGATTTACAAACGAAGCATCAACAATATTTCTTAGGAAAAAGCCTAGAAGGATCTTGTCCAATGGGGCCTTATGTAGTAACAAAGGATGAGTTGCCAAATCCACAGGAGCTAGTAGTTGTTACAAAAGTAAATGATGAGATTCGTCAAAATGGGAAAACTTCAGATATGGTATTTTCCGTTGAACAAATTATTGCCGAAATCTCCAAGTCGGTTACTCTCGAGCCAGGTGATGTTATATTGACAGGAACTCCGGCGGGTGTTGGTAAAGGATTCAATCCTCCACGCTTTCTAAAATCAGGCGATATAGTCAAAATTTCTATTGAAGGTATAGGTACATTAGTGAACAAATTCGAGTAACATGGTACACTAAATAGGATAGTAGTAAACTACAAGTATAATTGAGGTGGAAAAATGGATTTTTTAGCATCAACACATTTACACATTACCACTTGGGTAGTCGCACTAATTCTATTTTTTGTAGCATTAGCGTCTGCTAAACCAAAAGTAGTTCATATGATTTTACGTTTGTTCTACATCCTGATAATCATTACCGGAGTTGCTTTGTTTATGAAAGGTATGGATTACGGGGAAGGAATGCTCTACGGATTAAAATTCCTAGGGGGCATATTAGTAATTGGTATGATGGAAATGACATTAGTGAAAAAAGCAAAAGCAAAACCGTACACAACATTCTTGGTGTTAGTATTTGTTTTCTTCCTAATCACACTTTTCCTTGGTTTCAAACTACCAATGGGTATCAACTTTTTAGCTTAAGTTTTGGGAAGCTTTCACTTAGTGGAAGCTTCTTTTCAATTCATCCATATTGTGCTATTTTGAGAGGACAGAAGAGAGGGGGAGCGATAAAGTGGGAATAGCATTGCTTATATTAGTCATCGTTCTAATGATTGTTTTTGTAGGTGTATCATATTTTATTGCAAAATTACAAAAAAACCATACCGATTCTTCTGGTGATCTCCAATCACATATCCTTCGAGAATTCCATAAAACCCAAAAACCACCGAAATGATTGGTGTTTTTGTTTTTACGATAATGTATAATTGCCTTGAAATCAGCTATTTAGGTCATATGAAGAGTTAAGTCTATTCAATAATACTAATAATTTCCATGTGAGTTGACTTTCACTTTGAACAATAATTGATCTAGCACTAACAATAATATTTCGAATCTGTTTCTAAAGTTGTAGGATGGCAACGGAAAGTCAATGTCTATAAAATTACTGAGGGATGAGAAGCTGGTTGTGACTTTAGTCATGGTCAGCTTCTAAGGAAATTAGCCAGCAATATAGCATCAGACTGTCAGTAGCCTACCGAAAACAGCTGGAAAAGGTTATTGAACTTAAAGTGCCCTTACACTTCTCTTAATAGAAGGGAATTTTAGAAAACCTGTCACAGTTTCGACGAAATATAATAGATATTTATTGCTTTAATGGTGAAACGATAGCGATAAAAACAGAGCTTTGTTAAAATGAAATGTATATGCGTCAAAGGAGGATTTACCTTGAAGTTAACAAAATGGATTATAACTGGATTGCTAATGAGTAGCCTTTGCCTAACGACAACTCAAGTAACCAGTGCAGAAACAAATAACTCTATACATAACGAAAGTATTTATGATCTATATGTAGATCGTTACTTCAATAAATCAGGAACGAACGATTACGAGGTTAATCCCAAAGATCCAAATGCATTCGCAGGTGGGGATTTTCTTGGTGTTATAGAAAAAATGTCGCACATTAAAGACATGGGCTTTACTACTATTTCAATTGGCCCCGTTTTGGCAACTGAATCTTATGATGGAAAGCGAATACTAAATTTTGAAGAATTAGAAAAACACTTTGGAACTACAGAAGAATTTAATGAGTTATTAGACAAATCGCACGAACAAGATATAAAAATTATGGTTGAATTTCCTTTAAATAATTATAGTGCTAACCATACTTGGTCAACTGATAATGAAAAGAGTGAATGGGTACTATCAAAAGAAAATGGTCAGTTGCATCTGGATTTAACTAATTCTGATGTACAACAAGCTCTTATTGATACAGTTGTGAAATTTACAGAAACTTATAAAATTGATGGCTTAAAACTGTCTGAGTTGGAAGGAGCACCCACTGCATTTATTAATGATTTAATTGCTGCAGTAAAAGAAGTTCGAGATCCTATGTATGTCATTGCACTCGAAGAATCAGAAGCCAATTTCGACTTGGACTACTCAGAACAGCTTATGCTAGATTTACGGGATACTTTTAAAAATACCGATCAACCTTCAGAGTCTATTTCTTCTACAAATGAAGATAGCCTTATAATGGTGGATCATTTATTAACGGAGAGAATTACATATTATAGTGCAATGGAAAATATGTTCCCACCCACACGTATTAGAATGGCGATCGGGACAATTCTTACTTTACCCGGAGTTCCGTATATGACGTATGGTACAGAAATAGCAATGAATGGACAAAATCCGAAAGATAGCCATCAAATCATGAATTTCCGTGTAGATGAAGAGCTAATTGAATACTTAAAAGATATGGCTTCTATTCGAACAAAATCAGAGGCAATGCGAACTGGTAAAATGGAATTATTAGAAAACCAAGATGGGTACGCTGTTTATAAACGATATTCTGATGAAGAAACATTTTACGTTGTTGTGAATAATACAAGTGAGACGAAAAGAATTGACTTGTCTAGCGAAGAAATTGGCGAAAACAAAGAATTACGTGGATTATTTGAATCGGATATAGTTCGTGCTACCGATGATGGCTCATATCGTTTAGTTTTGGATAGAGAAATAGTTGAAGTATATCAAGTTAAAGACAATGCCGGACTAAATAGCGCCTATATTGCTGCAATGGCTATCGCCTATTTACTATTTATGTTATTTTTAGTAATTGTTTGGCGAAAAGGTAAACAACGCCGAGCAGACGAAGAGAAAAAAGCAATTAACTAAAAAACTGTCTACCTATTTAAGGTGGACAGTTTTTTTGATGAAAGTGTACAAACATATTCCAACTAAACTAAGTAGGGTAGAAAAATTCTATTTTTTACTTGGAAAATTATGAAGTGGTGGAGGTACTAACCACCCTTTACTTTTGTTTAAACGAAGTATTTTGGCACCAATCTGGGCTTTAGCTATATGAAATTGTCCGTAAAGCATAGCAATATCTTCTCGGATACTTTCACCCATTACTTTACTGCATGCTACTAAACCAGCTGCTGAATCCATAGCTAGTGCGGCACTAATTTCTGGATCATTGAAACGCGCTCCAACTGGAATATCTTCTAATCGAGCATCTGGACGAGCAGGAGGTGCTGGTGGTAAACCAACAGCATTTACCTTTAGGATTTTCTCAATTTGTTTATTTTCTTCCTCCATTGCCTTATAACATTCTTCGATTAACTGTTTTAATTCATCATCACCTGCATGATTATAAAAAGTTTGATATGCAGCGATTAGTCCGTTATTCACTACTAAATTCGTCCAAATAGCAAACACTTCACCATAATGTAAAGGCTCTTCTTTAGGATTACCATTTAAAATTCCCATTGCTTCACTCCTAGTTTTTATTTTCACAGATTATATCCATGTAAATGGTAGTATGTGGACTCAATGAGAAAGTATTCACCAAATAAAAAAAGAAGATCTACAAAAATTATAGATCTTGCTTTACATTTTTATGGGCGTTTGTTTAAAAAGAAAAGTCCCATCGTTCCTGGACCGACATGTGCACCAACAGTGGAACCTATCGAGTGTATTTCAATATTTTTCGGATGAAATCTTTCTTCAATCATTTGCTTTAAATCTAGTGCTGTAGCTTCATCATCACTATGGCAAAGAGCGATGGTCTGCTCACTTATAGTATCTCCACGTTCATCCATCATGTCGATCATTCGCTTCAACACTTTTTTACGTCCACGTATTTTCTCAAGAGGTACTAACTTGCCGTCCTCCACATGAAGAAGTGGTTTAATATTAAGTAACCCACCAACAAATGCGCTTGCTTTAGAAACTCTCCCACCACGAGCTAGGTAATCTAAGTCCTCCACGGTGAATAAATGCTCCATATGCTCTGCATGAAAACGTACTTTTTCAATAAGTTGAGCAGAATCGATTCCTTCATTACGCAATTTTACTGCTTCTTTTACGACCAAACCATATCCTAATGAAGCACATTGAGAATCGATAATGGTTAGTTTTAAATCTGGATACGATTCTAATAATTGCTCCCGCATCATCATAGCTGTGCTATAAGTTCCAGACAGTGCGGATGAAAATGCGATATATAATCCTTCTTCTCCTGACTTTGCAAGATCCTCAAATAAACGCAAAAATAACTCAGGTGAAACTTGTGAAGTTTTCGGATGCTTCCCTGCACGTATAGCTGCATAAACTTCAGAAGAATCAATACCAATAATGTCTTCGTATTCATCTGCTTCTATATGAACTCTAAGTGGTGCTAAAAGTACGTTATTATCTTCAAAAAAAATCTTTGGTAAATCTGAAGCACTATCAGCAAATATTCTCATTTTTCATCCTCCAGTAACTCAATTATTTAGTTAAGTTTAATCTTTCTATTAGAAATTCTGCAATACCATCTTCATTGTTTGTTAAAGTTACTTCATTGGCGATAGATTGAAGAGGACTTATAGCATTTCCCATTGCTACTCCAACACCCGCATACTCAATCATTTCTAAATCGTTATCTTCATCACCAAATGCAATAATACGTTCTTGTGGTATGTTTAAAAACTCGGAAACTTGAGATAATCCAACTGCCTTATTTAAGCCATGGCGTACAATTTCAATGACATCCCATGGTGCTCCCCAACGACGATGATCAATTACTTCCGCGTGTACATCTCTTAGATGCTGACGAACCAAATCAACTGAATCTTCTTCGGCATGAATTAATAAACTTGTTGGATCGGTTTTCAACAAATTACGTAAATCGCCAGTAGTAACTTGTGGACTTCCTAGTGAAAATGCAGAGAGTATTTTTTCATCGTGATAATGTAAATATACATCATCTAGTACCTCAGCTAGCATGTTTTTGATGGAATAGCTTTCTACTGCCTCTACTACTTGTTTGACAATCTTTAGATCTATTGGTGTATGTACTGTTTTCCAAGAAGAACTTCTTGGATGATGAACAAATGCACCGTTGAAGTTAACGATTGGTGTACTCAAACCAAGCTCTTTATAATACATTTCACTGGATCTATATGGTCTACCAGTGGCAATCATTACTTCATGTCCCTCATTTTTTGCTTGTTGCAGTATATGTTTAGTTTTAGTTGAAATTACTTTTTCATCGGTCAACAAAGTACCATCTAAATCTAACACGATTAAATGCGGTTTCATAAAAAAACTCCCTTCTATCTTACTTTAAAGTGTATCGTTTTCGTTGAATAACGTCAAAATGTAAAATCAGTCTCTTTGAACTCTCTAGATTACTTTGTTAGAATAATAATAGAAGAAAGGCGGGATTGCAATGATAGTTACTACCGAGGCATGGGGAAACATTCCGTTATTACATATTTATAAAGAAGAAGCAAAAAAGGATGCACCAATTGTCATCTTTTTACATGGATTTGAAAGTGGGAAAGAGCATAACCTACATTATGCTTATCAGCTAGTTCAACAAGGATGCCGCGTCATTTTACCAGATGCACATCTCCATGGAGAACGAGATGAAAAATTAGATGAAGTAGAAATAAGTTTACGTTTTTGGGAAATTGTTTTAACTTCCATTGAAGAAGTTGGACATATTAAGCAAGAGTTAGAGAAACGGGGCTATTTCACCGGGCAAAAAATTGGTATAGGCGGAACGTCAATGGGTGGTATTACTACTTTAGGATGTTTAACAGCATATCCTTGGATTGACGCGGCTGCTATTATGATGGGCACACCTGCTTATGTAGAACTTGCAAAAGGACAAATTGCTTCCGTAGAGAAAAAAGGATTCAAAGTCCCATTAAGTGCTGATGAGCGGAAAAATATGTTCGACACATTATCAACTTTTGACGCATCAAACCATCCAGATAACCTTATTGAAACACCATTATTCTTCTGGCATGGAGAAAAGGATCCTGTAGTACCATATGAACCAACTGCGGAATTCATTGCTACTCTCAGAAAACAGTATGGTAAAACAAATATAGTCTTGATGAATGAAAAATCAGCAGGGCATGCAGTATCACGAAAAGGATTGCTAGTTTCTATGCAGTGGCTTGCTAACAGTTTGGCATAAACGGATGAGTTTGATATGATTGATATATAAAGTGAAACTTCCATCAGCAGGGATTTTCATCATACCCACTGATGGAACAAGGAACTCAGGCAAATAACGTCGCATCGTGCGGAATTACCTGAGTGACCAACATCTTGTTGGTCCGATCCAATCGGGGATTTACAGGCAGTTTATCACCACCTATTTCCATTGATTTTTTTGGAAAGTTGAGATGGGGTATTACAGCCTGTTAAACCGTTATAAAATAGAGGAGGTTTTCAAAATGAGTCAAGATACAGAACAAGATATGAAGGATAGTATGATGGCCGCACTTGAGAACGTTATCGATCCTGAACTAGGTATTGATATTGTCAATTTAGGCTTAGTATATGACGTACAATTAGCAGATGAGGATATTGCAAAAGTTACAATGACATTGACATCAATCGGTTGTCCTATGGGTCCGCAGATTGTTGATCAAGTAAAAACTGCACTTAGTGAACTACCTGAAGTAAAGGGAACAGACGTAAACGTTGTCTTCAATCCACCATGGTCAAAAGACAATATGTCTCGCTACGCTAAAATAGCACTTGGAATAAGATAATAGCTATATTTGTAAGAACAAGTCGAATCTATATGAGGTTCGACTTTTTTTGTATAAAATTTACCATTCCGAGTGATTAGAGTTTTTCGCTTACTTCCCGTTTTATCTACAATTCATAAAATGTGTAGTTAATCTGGCATAACAATCCTTATAACGAAGTTTTAGACTTATTTTTAAAAGAGAAGGTGGGGGACGACCGAATTTACGACGGACAGATAAAAACATAAAATTATCGAAAAAAGAGAACCTTACTACATTTTATAGTGTAGTAAGGTTCTACTCGTTCAACTGAATATTCGTTATGTATGCTTAAATATTATATAAAATTCATGCCTAAGAAAAAAAATTAATAAAAAAAAAATATCTTGACTTTTCTAAATATTTTAAATTATTATAATAATTAATATAACGTCATATGACGTTATAAAAAAACGGAGGTGTTTTTATGACACAAGAGCAACTTACATTGGATGAGAAGTTTAATAAGGTAGGGAAAGGAAAGAAAGTAGAAATGAGTGGTGAGCACTCTAGTCAAATTGCAAAAATTATTTCGGCAGTTAAACAAAGAGATATTCAAAATATCTATTTTGTTGCATGTGGTGGCTCAATGGCTTCACTTTCATTTGGCGAGTATTTTATTAGTAAAGAAACAAATGTGCCTAGTTATGTTTTTACCTCCAATGAATTTATTCATCGGAATCCCAAAGGGCTTAATGAAAATAGTCTTGTAATAGTTCGCTCACATTCTGGCAATACACCTGAAACTGTTGAGGCAGCAAGCTTTGCAAGAGGTAAAGGAGCATTAACTGTTGGAATTTCAATGCTTGTAGATTCACCTTTATGTAAAGAAACGGAATATACAATGCATTATAATTATAAAGATGATTCAAACGCCATTGATTGTGAAGTTGGAATGTTTTATTCATTCATTTTTGAATTATTACAAGCGCTTTCTCCTAATGAAAAATATTCTCGTGTTTTAAACCAGTTATCTAATTTAGATGAATTGTTGTCTAAAAATATAAAATTGTTCTCTACAGCTGGTGATGAATTTGGAAAAAAATATAAGCGAGAAAAACTAATTTATACTATGGCTAGTGGTGCTTATATTCACCATGCATATTCTTTCACAAGTTGTTTATTGATGGAAATGCTATGGATACATTCAAATGCTATTCATTCAGGAGAATTCTTCCATGGTCCATTTGAGATTACAGACTTCGATGTTCCTTTCCTAGTGGTATTGGGAGATGGGCCAAGTCGACCACTTGATCAAAGAGCTCTGGATTTCGTAAGGAAATTTAGTGATAAAGTAGAAGTAGTAGATATTGAAACTTTAAACTACGATGGAATCGATGAAGATTTGAAAGAATATTTTGGTCCAGCCCTTACAGGAGCTGTATTACGAGTTTATGCTGATGGTCTTGCAGAACATACAGGACATCCACTATCTGTACGTCGATATATGTGGAAAATGGAATACTAATCTATTAAATAATTTATAACCTTTTCTTACGCTTTTTGTATTGAATAACAAGGAGAGAGGAGTTTTATATTGAAGAAAATTCTTAGTCTTTTAACTTTATTAGTTCTTGTAACACTATTTCTAACTGCGTGTAGTTCTGATAAAGGGGCAACTACTCCTACTAGTGCTAACGTGAATAATAATGAGGATATGGTTGAAATTGACTTTTTTCACCGTTGGCCGAATGAACCAAGAAAGTCATTTTATGATCAAAAAATTGCCGAGTTCGAAGAGGCAAATCCTAATGTGAAGATAAATGTTGACTCAGTTTTAAACGATTCGTATAAAGAGAAGATACGCGTGTTGGTTTCAAATGATGGTCTACCAGATATATTTTCTTCATGGTCTCATAGCTTTGCAGAGAACCTTGTTAGCTCAGATCGTGTCTTGTCTCTGAATGAAATTATAAAGGAAGATACGGACTGGTCTTCGAATATTATGGAAACACAATTTGAAGGTTTCACTTTTGATGATACGACTTATGGAGTTCCGTTCACGGTTGACGGAAAGGCTTTCTTCTATAATAAGTCTATTTTTGAGGAAAATAATATTCAGGTTCCTAAAACTTATGATGATATGATTGAAACTCTTGATTCTTTACAAAAAGCTGGTTATGAAACGCCTTTAGTGGAGGGGCTTACGAATACATGGGCAATCTCTCACTACCTTGGTACCATTTTCCAACGTATAGTAGATCCAGAAATTCTTGTTCAAGACTATAATACTTCGACTTCTAAATTTACCGATGAAGGTTACATTAAGGGATTAGAAATTTTCCAAGAGCTTACTTCTTACATGGGCGAAGTTTCAACAGCAATCGATCATGAAGCAGCAAGAAACATGTTTGCTGCAGGAGAGGTACCGATTCTTTATATGCAGTTTGCTGAAGTTAAATTGGTGCAAGATATCGGTGATGTAGATATTGGATTCTTTAACTTCCCATCTATTGATGGTGGTAAAGGAGATCAAACTGCATTGACAGGTGCTCCCGAGGGCTGGATGCTAAGTAAAAGTGCTCCACCTGAAGCTGTGGAATTCTTGAAATTTATAACTTCACCTGAAACTGCTATGGAATTCACAAAAGCAGATGGTCAATTAAATGCAATTAAAGGTGGAATAACTAAGGAAAATGCAAATTCAACTAGTTTAGAAGCATATGATATCTTACTAGATTCTTCATCAACTGCAGTTTGGTTTGATAATGCTGTTGATATTAACGTGGCAGATATATTTATGCGTGGAGGACAAAGCTTAGCTACAAAACAAATTACTCCTGCCGAAATTGTAAAAGAGGTTCAACAAGCAGTTCAGAAGCTTCAATAATATTACTATTAAATTTAAGCCCTAATGTTCATGGAATATTAGGGCTTATTAAAAAGAAGGAAGGTTGTTTGTATGATCCTTAAACGAATAAAACTAGTTCCTGTACTGTTTTTACTTCCTAGCCTACTCTTTTTGGGGGTATTTGTTTATATCCCAATAGTTCAAAACTTTTTTAACAGTTTTTTTGATTTCAGTGTATTTTCTCAAACTAAAGAGTTTATAGGATCAAGATACTTCAAAGAACTTTTAGAAGATAAAATTCTTTTGACCTCATTTGCAAATAATATAAAATATGCAGTAATCTCAGTAATTTTTCAAGTTTTCTTTGCTTTGATTTTAGCAACTATACTAGAAGATAAATTATTTCGAAGAATAGCACCTACTTTAAGAGTAATATATTTTATACCCGTTATGATTTCCATTTCAGTTATTGCTTTACTATTTAGCTTTATCTATAACCCTCAGATGGGATTATTAAATAGTTTTTTAGAATTAATTGGACTTGAAAGTCTGGCGAAGCCTTGGTTAGGAAATGCAACTACGGCAATTTATGCTGTGATTGCAATGTCCCAATGGCAAAGTGTTGGTTTCATTACAATGCTATTCATTGTGGCTATACAAAAAATTCCGAAAGACTTATATGAGGCCGCTGATATAGATGGCGCAGGTAGGATTCGAAAGTTCTTTAACATTACAGTACCTCAGGTAAGAGAAACAATGTTTGTAAATGTTTTGATAACGGTTACAGGTTCAATGCTTGTCTTCAATGAACCATACATTTTGACTAATGGTGGTCCGGGTATAAGTTCTATGACTCTATCTGTGCATATGTATCAACTTGGATTTATCAAAGACAATATGGGATACGCTTCAGCTGTAGCTACACTAATCTTTGTAGTGACCGCTATATTTGCTTTAATACAAATAAAAGTGTCCGGCACTGGAAAGGACGAATAAAATGACATTACTTAATACGAAAGAAGATGTTCTAAATAGTTCTTCTGTTGCTCGTTATCAAAAGGAACGTTCTAAGACAGATTTACGTAGCAAAGTTTCTAAAAATATCTTTTTAGTAGGTCTATTATTTTTTGCTTTTATTGTTCTATATCCGCTTTATTGGATGTTCATCTCTTCTTTTAAAAGTTATGATGAAATTTACAATAATGTCTGGAGTTTACCATCTGTTTGGCATTTTGAAAATTATATTACTGCATGGTCACAAGGTATTTCAAGCTACTTTTTTAACAGTCTATTTGTAACAGTACTAACAATACTACTAGTGGTTTTAGTTGGATCTATGGCGGCATATTCATTGTCAAGATATAAAACCAAATGGATCAATATTGCACTAATTTTTATCATTGGCGGTTTAATGATGAATCCTCAAGTAGCACTGATACCACTTTTTGAAATCTTGACATGGATGAATTTAATAAATACTCATTGGGCTCTGATTTTGACATATGTAGCGTATCGGCTTCCATTAAGTATTATCTTAATACGTGCATTTTTCTTGAGTATCCCAAAAGAGTTAGAAGAATCTGCAATTATCGATGGCTGTAGTGAGTTCGGAATTTATTATAGAATCTATCTTCCATTATCTATTCCAATCCTAATTACTACTGTTGTTCTAACTGCATACTTTGCATGGAATGAGTTTTTATTTTCTACTGTGTTTATTGATTCAAGTGACTTAAAAACGATACCTTCAGGTTTAATGGGATTCCGGGACGCTCTTAGAACTGATTGGGGAGTACTATTAGCTGGAATGGTAATTGCTTCAATCCCTATGGTTATTTTATTGGTTTTACTACAAAAATATTTAGTTCGTGGTCTTTCTGAAGGCTCTGTGAAAGGATAAGGGTGAATAACTTATGAAGATGATTGCTATAGGTGATAATGTTGCAGATTGTTACTTGGATCAAAAGAAGTTTTATCCAGGTGGAAACTGTGTAAATGTTGCTGTTAGTGCAAAGAAAAATGGTGCAGAACATGTATCTTATATTGGAATTTTTGGTTCTGATGAGATAGCAAAACACATTGAATATGCTCTTGACCAAGAAGGAGTGGACCATTTGCACTGTAGGTATGCAAAAGGAATGAGTGGACAGCCACAGGTCTCTCTAACTAAGGAAGGGGAACGCATATTTGTAGGGGGACCTAGAAACACGGTTCAACACATTTTCAAAATACAACTTACAATGGAAGAACTAAAATTTATAGCAGACTTTGATTTATGTCATGTTAGTGTTTATTCATCCATGGAAAGTGAGCTTGAAAAATTGTCAGATGTGATTAAAATTTCATATGATTTTTCAAACCAACTTGATTTAAGTTATATTAGAAAAGTAGCTCCCTACATTTCATATGCCTTCTTTTCAGCATCCGATTTGTCTGCATTAGAGTTAGATGAGTTTATAGATAGTTTACAAGAATTTAACTTCAAAGTAGTTGGTCTGACTAGAGGAAGAAAACCAGCTATGTTTATTTATAACAGTAAAATTTATACTCAAATATTAAGACCCATTTCCGTAATTGATACTATGGGAGCTGGAGATAGTTTAATAGGGGGTTTTTTAGTGAGTTATTTATCCAATCATTCAATCGAAGAAGCTATTTCTATAGGAACATCATCAGCTGAGAAAACATGTCAAATAGACGGTGGATTTGGTTATCCGCATAGTCTTTAAAGGATATTAATATAATCTCTCTGAATATTTATGTAAGATAACAATAAGTACATTTAATAGGAGAGATTTACATGGAAAAAAATACATCAGATGTAACAAGTAATTCTAATTTTCTATATGATGAAATTAAGGCAAGTATTAAAGGAATGATTAAATCTAAAGGGATGCACGCTGGAGCCAAGATTCCTAATGAGTCTGAGCTCTGCAAAATGTTCGATGTTAGTAGAATCACAATTCGAAGAGCTATCAAAGAATTAATAGAAGAAAATGTAATAGAAGTAGTTCGAGGAAAGGGAACTTTTGTGAAAGCCAGCATAACTGAATTGCATATTTTAAATTTGAAGGGCTTTACTGAAGGGCTTTCTACTGAAGAAAGAAATATTGAAAAGCAAATTATCTCTAAAAAGTTAATTAATGATGAGGATAAAATTTCGAAAAAGTTTCAGTACATGTATACAAAATTCATAGAATTAGTCCGATTGGTCAGCGATGAAGATGGAAAACTCAGTTTGGATTATGCTTATCTTCCTACAGAACTATACCCAGAAATAGAGAAAAAGATTGAAAATGAGACATCTACTTTTAGATTAATTCGGGAAGAATATCATGTCCGATTTGCTAAAGTAAAAAAAGAGGTAGAATATCTTCATCCAACTCCGACAGTGTGCGAACATCTCGGAGTAAGTAGAGTTTCACCAGTCATTCTTGTGGAGAAAATTATTTACGACAAATTTAATAAACCTCTTCATTATTCCAAGTATTATTTAGTGGCGGAGAGAGTGAAACTATTGATAGAAGCAGAGTATACAGATTAAATGAAGGAATCCCCTTATGTATAGGAGAGAATATATGATAAAAGGTGTTATTTTTGATTTTGATGGACTCATATTAGATACTGAAACTTATCAATATGAAATGTTTAAAGAAATTTTTCATACACATGGTGTAGAACTTCCATTTGAGAGATGGATAGAGGGAATTGGTACTAAATCTGATTTTTCGCTATTTAACTATTTAATGGAACACTCACTCGTGAAATTGAATCTGGAAGAATTTAAAGAACAATTTAGAAAGGACTTTATTGAGGGGCTTAAAAATGTAGATTGCCGTGAGGGTATAAGAGATTATCTTGAAGAAGCAAGTAATCTAGGACTCAAAATAGGTTTAGCATCTAGTTCTAATTATGAGTGGGTAAGTATGCACTTAAAAAACCTAGATCTCTTTGACTATTTCTCATGTATTAAAACATCGGATGATGTGGAAAAAGTTAAACCTTCCCCTGAGTTATATATTAATACAGCGAAATGCTTAGGGTTACACCCTATAGAGTGTTTGGTGTTCGAAGACTCTGCCAATGGAGCTATTGCTGCGAAACGTGCTGAAATGAGGTGTGTGATTGTCCCAAATAGCATTACTAATAACATGAACTTTTGTACAGTAGATCATCGTTTGAAATCAATGACTGATATATCGTTAAATGAATTAATTAAAGCTCTACAGCTAAATGACATATGCTTCTAATAAGTGACTTGCATTCCTCTTTAAAAAAGGAATGCATTTTTTTATAATAGGGAATTTATTTGGATTTGTTATAAAAAAGAAATAAGTTAGCTGTGGAAAAATATCTATAAACCTTATATTAATGTCAAGTTTCACTCAATATAAAATCTTACAACAAAAAAAGCCACTGAATTAGCTCAGCAGCTAGTCAATTCGACAAATATGCAGTGGACAATTATCACACTCTACTTCCGTTCGCAAAAACTGTAGATCATGAATGGTGATCATTCCTTTATCTAACGATAGAATTTCCTTTTTCTTTAAATCATTTAAAATCCGATTTACTACCTCTCTGCTAGTTGCACAAAAGTTGGCCAGTTCTTGATTGGTAATCGCATGATCAATAAGAATACTATCATTTTCTTGTTTTACCCCGTATGTGTTTGTTAATCGAATTAGTGTGGACAATAAAGCTCCTTTTTTCCCATGAAGCAACAAGTCTCTAAATCGAGTTTCGTTCTTTAGATTATGTGTTTGCATTATTTGAATCCATTCCATCATAAGAGAAGAGCAATCTGACAAATATTTTTCTAATGTTACACGTGGCAATACTAATAAGTGGGTAGTTTCAATCGCATTAGCTGAGACAGAATTATAAATAGTTTCACAGAAAATAGATGTTTCCCCGATAAATGTATTATTTCCAGTAATTCGTAAAGTTAGTAGTTTACCGCTTTCTGTATCTTTACTAATGCGAACGGTACCAGTTTTTATAAAATAGACATCTTCCGCACTTTCGCCTTCTAAAAAAACGGGGCGATCCTTTTCTATTTTTAAGTTAGCTCCAAATTGTTCGAATAGCGCATGTATACCTTGTGAATTGGAACTTTGTTCTTTCATAATTATTACCCCCTTTCCGTTATTCACATTTGTTTTTACGTGTGCACTTTCCTATATAATAACATATTTAGACAATTTTTTTAGTGGAATCCCATAGCCATATTTCTTTACAAAGCAAATGAAAAAAAAGTATACTTAAATTAGTCAAAGAAGGTCAAACTATTTCGTGAGGAGAGGTTTGTATATGCAAATGAAACAGCAGGATGAAAAAAGTCCTTTAGAAACGTACGGTAGAAACCTAGTAAATGCAGTCAAAGAAGGGAAAATGGATCCTGTAATTGGACGTGATCAGGAGATTAGAGACGTTATTCGTATTCTTTCGAGAAAAACGAAAAATAATCCTGTCCTAATAGGAGAGCCTGGGGTAGGGAAAACGGCTATAGTAGAAGGACTTGCACAGCGGATTGTACGTAAAGACGTACCAGAAGGTTTAAAGGAGAAGGAGATTTTTGAGCTTGATATGAGTTCGTTAATCGCTGGGGCAAAATACCGTGGAGAATTTGAGGAACGTCTTCAAGCTGTTTTAAAGCAAGTGAAAGACAGTGAAGGGCAAATTATTTTATTCATCGACGAAATTCACACGATAGTTGGTGCTGGAAAGTCGGATGGCGCAATGGATGCCGGAAATATGCTAAAACCAATGCTGGCACGCGGGGAATTACATTGTATTGGAGCTACAACACTCGACGAATATCGCATGTATATTGAGAAGGATCCTGCACTAGAAAGACGTTTCCAACAAGTAATGGTAAGAGAACCTTCTATAGAAGATACAGTATCTATTTTGCGTGGGCTGAAAGAACGTTACGAATTACATCATGGGGTACGAATTCATGATCGAGCGATCGTTGCAGCGGCTGAGCTTTCTAATCGATATATTACAGAACGTTTTTTGCCAGACAAAGCAATCGATTTAGTCGATGAGGCATGTGCAATGATTCGAACTGAAATTGATTCAATGCCACAGGAGCTTGATGAAGTTACAAGAAAAATGATGCAGCTTCAAATTGAAGAACAAGCATTAATGAAAGAAAAAGACGCTGCAAGCCAAAAAAGACTAGAGCAGTTACGTAAGGATTTAAAAGAATTAGAGGCTTCTACAAGTGAAATGAGAACAAAGTGGCAAAAAGAAAAAGAAGCGATTCACATTATTCAACAAAAACGAGAAGTATTGGATCTCTATCGTCGCGAATTAGAAGAAGCGGAAAATCAATATGACTTAAATTTAGCAGCGGAACTTCGCCACGGGAAAATTCCAACATTGGAAAAAGAACTTCAAGTGTATGAAAAACAAGTGAACGATGATTCAGAAACTCGTCTATTGCGAGAAGAAGTAACAGCAGAGGAAATTGCATCAATCGTATCGAGATGGACTGGCATTCCAGTAACTAAACTTGTAGAAGGAGAGAGGGAAAAGCTTTTACGTTTAAATGACACATTAAGTGAGCGTGTAGTTGGACAAGATCAAGCAGTCCAGCTAGTTACCGAAGCTGTTTGGCGTGCAAGAGCAGGTATTAAAGATCCCCATAAACCAATTGGCTCTTTCTTATTTTTAGGACCAACAGGAGTTGGTAAAACGGAACTTGCTAAATCATTAGCCGCTAATTTATTTGACTCCGAGGAGCATTTTATTCGTATTGACATGTCCGAATATATGGAAAAGCATAGTGTGTCTCGTCTAGTGGGAGCACCTCCGGGATATATTGGATATGAAGAGGGTGGCCAATTAACCGAGGCTGTTCGCAGAAATCCATATTCAGTAGTGTTGCTCGATGAAATAGAAAAGGCACATCCAGATGTAGCGAATATTTTATTGCAATTGATGGATGATGGCAGAATTACTGATAGCCAAGGAAGAATTGTCAACTTTACAAATACTATTGTTATTCTGACGTCAAATATCGGATCTCAGTATTTAGCAAATACAACTGGAGAAATATCTGAACAGGATGAAAGCTTTGTTATGAGTGCATTACGCGAACATTTTAAACCTGAATTATTAAATCGTTTAGATGACATAATCATGTTCCACTCATTAACAACACATCACTTTAAGAAGATTACAGAAAAATACGTGAAACAACTTCAAAAACGATTACATGGGCAAGAAATTGAACTACAAGTGGAGGACTCAGTTGTTGAGTGGATTGTAGAAGAAGGTACCGATGCTGCATTTGGTGCAAGACCGTTAAGACGTTATATTCAACGTTACTTAGAAACTGCAGTTGCCAAACTACTAATCGGTGGCACCGTTCTACCAGGCAGCAAGGTAGTGGCTAAGATGGAAGAGGATGAATTGAAAATCATGGTTGAAAGTTAATAAGTTTTTTCATAAAAATAAACCCTATTCACAGTTGTCTCGCATATAGGAAAAACCGGGCAAAAAACGCCTGGTCCTTTAAGATCATTACCTATTTCTAATAATTTCTTAGCTCTTAAAAAAATGAAAATAAAAACAGCCTCCCGAATTGGGAAGGCTGTTTTTTAGTGATGTGCTTTAGCTGCTGGTTCGTCAGGAATGATTGCTGCGATGATTAGAACCATAATTGCAACTGGAATGGACATGATAATACCATCCATGAATACAAAAGGAACGTTTTGAACGGAACTAACTACGTAATTTAACATAGTAACTAAAAGTACCGACCAAAATACTGTCATTATATAGTGCATGTAATTTCACCTCAGGCGCTAATTTTATATATGTATCATACCATAGCATAGCGCATTACAAAAGAATATTTGGTAAAACAAACTCCGTTGTTGAAAAATGTACATATATTCGTTATTATTAATACCAGGTACTAATAATAGATTACAAGAAAAGAGGAACATTCATGAATGCAGGAATAATTGGT
>Ga0209013_10000815_pt1 | contig 28577 bp, 30 predicted proteins | sample Cruoilmetagenom2_FD_187291 | JGI IMG/M metagenome (GOLD analysis project Ga0209013, IMG submission 187291) | Oil polluted marine microbial communities from Coal Oil Point, Santa Barbara, California, USA - Sample 2 (SPAdes) (version 2) | ecosystem: Environmental > Aquatic > Marine > Oil seeps ...
TCGTTGCCTTTCTTTTAAACCTCTGACATTTATTTGTTGGAGGTTTTTTTTGTCCAAAATATTAAGAAATCTACAAATTAATCTATAGCGCGGTAAGGGCCTTATAAGTCCTTGCCTATCTTAGTAAAAATCTTTATTCTAGAACTAAAATCAAGGTTTTTTATAATAAAAAATATCTGTTAATTTATAAGACCGCCAATTCCAAAATCCTCATTGGAAATCGATCTATTGACATAAGTATCTCCATTAGCAATCCTATAAATTGCAGTAATGAGTTTTTCTGGTGCATTATCTTTCAGTAAATATCCCACCGCACCAGCTTCAAGCATGTCCTTTATAAATCGTTTGCTGGAATAAATAGAAAGGGCTAAAATTTTTGTATCAGGATAAAGTTCCATAATTTTTCTAGTTGCTTCAATACCGTTAAGTTCAGGCATTGCTACATCCATCACGATAATATCCGGATGCTCTTCATGCACTAGGTCAATTGCTTCAAATCCATTTTTGGCTTCCCCTGCTATTATAAAGTCATCATTGGTGTCAAGAATAGCATGAATTCCATCTAAAAAGATTTGATGATCGTCAACCAATAATATTTTTATACCTAAAGTGTCTATATCTTCAACCATTTCTTGATTTTCTGGTATTAAGGGAATACCAATTGAATTTGCGTCCTTAGGTTTTCTAAATTAAACCTATTGTTAATGCAGAGAAGGGAATGTAACAAAAATAAACTTATCCTTTATTATATACAATCCCCAAAAGTGGAAGAATAGTGGAAGATTTGAAGATAAATCAGTAAGATTAGGGCAGAATCGTTATTTTAATTATTAAAACCATAGCAACATTCAAACTGGTTTCCCAATCCATTTCATATTTATTACATCATTGCTCTTCAAACCACTGCATTGATAACCTTCAGCATGCCTATTGTTGCCTAGGCTTAAGTTTCCATAATTTACATCTGAATTAAAAAATCAAAGCAATAGAATGCAAATTTCTAGAACTATTCGAACCAAATTCTATGATTGTTCATCCTATTTATAACGTAGTCACCCATCTCTCTTCAATTACTATTTTATTGGTTTTATAGGATATTTTTTCATTAACTTTGAAATGCTTTTCGGAATGGTTTTCTCATTTTTATTGGCATTTGAATTTAACGTTTTTACCAAGGTTCCCTGCCAAATCAATTTTTTAGAAATAGCATCATAGGCATCTACTACTAATGTCCCAACGTCATAATCATTTTCCTGATAGATAGTTGTTGCAGATCCTGCACCCCAGCCCCATCCAGCGCCACGATAACCTACTCCACCCATTCCGTAACCTCCATAGCCCATACCTCCGTTATAATTGGTATAAGCAGTAGTACTTGTTTTTTTATCTACCACCAAAAAAAGTGTAAGAACCAATTCCCCATTATCCTGATCATAGGACATACCCCGATTACTAAACTCCTCTGTAAATGCTTTGTGTAATCTTTCCTTATCTAAATCATTAAGCAATTTGCCGCTGTCCTTTTGCCATCCACCATAACTGTAGGTTTTATATTTTGTAAAATCTACACTCCTGTCGTAATCACTGGAAGCCTGGGCAAATGCATCACTATTAATAAATAGTGTTATGGTCACAAAAATGGTAATTTTCAATAAGTTTTTCTTTTAATTTAGATTTAAGATTAATCTCACTAAGTTACAAAAACAAATTAGAAATCATAATAAAACAGGGCCCAAATCCTGCTGGCGGAACCCTTAGAATTGTCAGTATTAAAACGTTTGCCATACATATACTCTAATCCGATTCTAGCGCCTTGAACAATTGTCCAAAAGGTATTAAGAGAAGCGCTATAACTGTAGTTATATGAAGCTGCTGGTTGAAATTCTGTATTTACAATACTGGCCATTCCAAAAGAAGCAGTAGAAGTGAGGTTGCTCTTCCAGCTATGTTCATAAGCTAAATTGCCGCTCCATGAACTCAGGGCCTGGAAGGCTTGATTGGCCGGGTTATAAACCAGATCTAAGTTGTTGTCTCTAAACATATTAATAAAATGAGAAACAGCCCTGCTGTATGTTGCTTGAAAGATCAGTTTATTTTTATCATGAGTATTCCAATAACCTGAAAAAGAAAGGCCAAATCCTAAAAAAGTGGATTTATTACCTAGGGTATCCACTCCGGTAATAGGAGCTACAATGCCTGATAATTGTACATATCCAAATTTTTCTTTACTGTTTATTCTTGCAGTTAGGTTAGGAACAGTTTGTACATTTCGATAATTGGCTGAAGTCGAATCTGATTCACTAACCTCGGGCAAGGAATATTCGTAGGCAACAGATCCTTTTAAATTTTTAAAAGGAATATCAAAGGAATATCTGATTTGTGGTGTGCGAAGGGAAATGGTACCCGGAGAACCAGCCCGGTTGACCGACATAGCTTGGGCATTAACATTTGAGAATAATGACCAGGTTTGACCAATGAGCCATTTGTTGAACTGTGCGTAAGCATGTCGAATGCGATAAGCACTACTTTGTCCATCAGCTTGACCGGCAAAGTCTGTTTCCAATCGAATAAAAATATTTCCAATGCTGGTTTTTCGGGTAACTTCAAATCCTAGCCTGCTAAACATTAAGCTATTATAGTAATTAATGATATTAAAATTTGCTTCTCCCGTAGGGATGTCATAGGTGTTAAATCGCGATTTATCACTTAATAATTTATTATCGAACAGTGCCGAAAACCGAATGGATCCCAGGATTCTAAATTGAGTATTTCCATTATCCGCCATGATAAATATACCTCGATTTTCGTCAATATCAAGAGGACTATCCTGAGTATTGATAGTGTCTTTTGTTATTTTATTATTCGGAGCACCAACAACCACTTTTGTGGTATCATTTATTGCTTTTATCGTGTCATCCAAGGATTTTTCAACAGTATCCTGTTTCTCTAGTTCAGGGGCATTCACCACTGCTTTTACAGTGTCTTTTGCGGATGTGTCTTTTTCCTGTCCTGTGACTGTTATACCTACACCAAGAAATATCACAAAATAAAAAATCTTATATTTTGACATACATCTAAAATTTAGTTTCGAAGTTTCAGATTGACTCCCATAATTTTTAATAGATTATTAATATATACAAATCTAATATTTTCAAAATTACTTTACAAGCGTGAAAAGATGTATTAAAATGGAGGATTTCGTTTTTTAACGCTTGTAGTTACTAATGGGTGAAAGGTATAAGTCGCTCGAAGAGAAGAATTCTATCGAGCGACTAAGGGTTAGTGCTTTGGCTGAAGAAGTAGGGGGAACATTTAGATTAACAATCTAGAATACTTTAATTTAAGGAATTTTATTATTGCACTAAAATTAATTCCTGTAGCACATTTTATTATTATGTTATTGAGACAAATTTAAGCTAAAGAGCTACATATATACAATCCCTAAAAGTGGAATTTTTTGCAATATTTTGTATTACCCAAAAGTGGAAGAAAGAATATCAATAAGTATAAATTGATTAAAGCTTGGGGCTCCCAGATATTCTAATATAAACTGAGACAATAGTTTTTTATTAAAAGCTAAAGAATAGTCCGAGTGCAGGGCCTTTGAAGTGGTATTCAATGTTCGTGGGGATTTCAGTACTACCAATATCGAATGCGGTTGCAATATTAACATCAAACATTTCATAACTCGCGCTTAGTCCTAACCATTTTGTTGGTTTAAAAATCAATGCGGCACTTACATTATATATGCCTGCTCCAAATGGGATATCTTCTAAGGAAATGGAAAAGAATCCAAGGTTTGCGTCGAAAGAAAGCCAAGGATAAAGTTTAAAATTAGCAATTATACCAAAGTTAGGTAAGGGTGCGACAAAATTTATATCTTCATCAATTATTCTCTCACTCGTATAAACCCCCGATCCAATATCCATAAAGTAAACATTAAAGTAGGTACCTAAAAAAACATTACTTTCTCTTAGAATGGTTAATAAATAACCCACACTAAGAACTCTAGTATTGAAATAAGCAGTGATCTCAGAACCCACCGGTATAGTATGGTCCAAAAAAGTATATTCTTCCTCTGTGACATGCACATTTTGTCGTGCAATATTATAGTATTGTGCATACAGACCACTTCGAGGTGTTATAAAATATAGAAATGCTCCGACAAAAAAGGATCTCTTATCTTCTAATCCAAAATCATCTTCCAAACTCAGATTTGCACTAAAAAGTCCTGTTGGAGGTAATTGAAAGCTCAACGTTGTACTTAGATTGGCAAAGACAGATGTTCCTTTAATTCTAAATCGTTGCCTACTTTCTTTTAAAATAACTTTTCGTTCTTCTTTATGTTCTTTTTTTTGTTCTTTTTTTTGTTCTTTTTTCGAAATAGTATCTACTATTTTAGCTTCTGGATTTTCTGTATTCTGGGCATAAGTAAATTGGATTACAAAAATAAAAAGTACAGATACAATTATTTTATGAAGGCAACTTCGCATTTTAGGCGTTTGTTATTTTCGATGAAGGTATTAAATATTTTATTATATAATAAAATGAATGGTAATTTTTTTTAAAGACCTGTAATAATGTTTATTTAACTTGATTTTTTTTGAGTAACTATCGAAGTAGGAGTTCATCAATAAATACAGCAGTTATAAAAATTAACAACTTCACCGCTGTTTTTGGGGAAGTTGTATAAGCATGATACTGACCAAGATCAACATTATTATTGATGATGGTCATTGTAGCAAATTTCCAATTGCCATAATTTTGTGAGTTGGAGTTATTAAACATTAAAATCATAGTTATGAAAAAAGTTATTATTGGTTTGTTTATTATTGGATTAACCGCCCAATTGTTTGCGCAAAACACAAATATTGAAGAACTTCCTACAGTTGTACTTCACAGTGTGAATTATAAATATTTGAGTGATGTAAATATAAATCATGAGGCCCAGATTATTCAATTTTTACAAAATGAAGTAGCGAATTTTAATTTAAAAAATACCGATGTTTATGATGAAGAAGAAAGTAAATATGAAATCTATTTCATGATACCAGACGGATATATTCTTGCAAGCTATAATAATAACGGTAAAATTACAAGTACTTTAGAGAGGTTTAATAATTCGAAACTGCCACACAACGTATTGAGATCTGTTACTGATACGTACCCGGGATGGGCTATTTCTAAAAACACCTATTCGGTTAGCTACAACCAAGGGAAAGGTGCCGCCAAGTCTTATAAATTGATCTTAGAAAACGGAGATCAGCGTATGAGAGTGAAAACGGATGGAAATGGCAATATTCTTTAAACATTCCCCACTTTTGATAGAACTTGAATTGAGAAAGGAATTACATAAGGTAATTCCTTTTTTATTTTATGTAAAATAATGTAATTTTATAAATCAAAAATTTAAATTATAATGAAAGCATCCAAATATATATACATGATATTATTTGGATGCTTTCTGTTTTCAATAGTGCCTTTAAGGGGGCAAAAAGTGAATAAATTTAACTTTGAGGCAATTGACTTAGCAGTTCAAAAAGATTTCTCAGTTTCTGGAGCACTTGGTGCTATGATAGCCTGTATTCAAAATGGTAAGATCGTATATCAAAAACCATTTGGAATAAGCAGTAAAAAAACGAAAGTTCTGGTAAATACAGAAACACTTTTTCTCACAGCTTCGGTTACAAAAATAATTACAACTACAGCACTTTTACTGGCTTGTGAAAAACAAGGAATAGCTGTAAATACACCTATTGGAAATATACTTGAATACCTGTCTCCAGAACTAGCATCTATTACGATTCATGAAATTCTTTCAATGAGCTCTGGAATAATTGATTATTTACCGACAAAAATGAGATATAAAGAGGATGTAGAAGCCTATTTTGAGAAATACGGAGATAAACTTGTTTCTAAGGATCTTCAGGGAGTTTTTTCGTATACGAATATCGGACACGTACTAGCTGGATCACTCTTAGCGTCAATAACAGAATCTACTTTTTTTGAAGCCGTTCAAAAGCTAATTTTCGATCCAATTATGATGAAAAGCACAACCTACTATGAGAGCGTTGCTGGACTAAAATATGTCACAGCCGGTCATATAAAAGGATCTAGGGTTGATCATGAATTAATTTATCCATTTATACAGCCCGCAGCCTCAATGTTTAGCAACGCACATGATTTGTCACAATTTGCTATTTGCTTCATGAATGATGGAATAATTGACGACCGACAAGTAATTAGTAAAAGCGTGATAAAAAAAATGTCAACTAGTTATACACCCTTAGGCGTTCTGCACCAATATTTGGGATACCCAAATTCTTATTATAATTATGGCATGATCGGCTTTGATTTTAAAGGTATTCATTTCATAGGGCACCCGGGAGAATCAGGTAGCCAAAACATATTGTTCGTTATGGCACCAAATTATCAGACTACATTTATTTTGATGAGTAATACAGGGTCTTATCCATTTATCGAGACCTTCGAAAAGATGGTGGAAACTTTTCTGCCGACGCAGAATGATACTGCTAAGAAATATCAAGTTGAAGCTGAACTAAAAAAATATGTTGGTGAATATTATAAACCAAATATTCAAGGAAACAAACAAGATGTTACCGAGATTAGAAATCGAGGTAAGAAATTATTTATCCAACTTGACGAAGAGAACATTTATCCTCTCGTACCTAATGGGAAAGACGGGTTTACCTATAAAAATCCAATGCTTAAATTTCCAATGGAAATTTCCTTTTATATGGATAACGATGGCCGGGTTAAATATTTAAATCATTATTGGAAAACCTCAATTAAAAAGTAAGAGATTAAAGAGTAGAAGGAATTCCAATTCCAAATATAGGTTGAAGATATATTTTTAGATCCGACTTTGATAAGTATATAGTTCATAGTATCTGCCATTTTTATCTATCAATTCTTGATGTCTTCCTCGCTCTGCTATCTTACCTTCTTCAATTACCAATATTTGGTCAGCCTGCTGTATGGTACTTAACCTGTGTGCAATTACAAAGGTGGTTCTGTCCTTCATTAATATATTCAAACTTTTTTGAATATAAGACTCACTTTCAGTATCCAGATTAGAGGTGGCTTCATCCAAAATAATAATCTTCGGATCAGCTAACAATGCTCTGGCTATAGATATTCTTTGTCGTTGCCCACCCGAGAGTTTCACCCCACGTTCTCCAATTACCGTATCTAGTCCATTTTCAAATTTATCAGTGAACTCGTTGACATACGCTCCATTTACAGCTTCTGTCAGTTGCGCTTCACTGGCTTCAGCTTTGGCGAATAAAATATTTTCACGAATCGTTCCTTCATATAGAAAATCGTCTTGCAATACTACACCCAGTTTACTCCTGTAACTGCTTAAGTTTACAGCGGACAGATCGATGCCATCTAATGAAACTTCTCCTTTAGATGGGTTTAAAAAAGTAGCTGCCAATCCTGCGATGGTAGATTTACCTGATCCTGAGGATCCTACTAAAGCGGTGACACTTCCTGCGGGTGCGTCAAAGGAAATATTATGCAATACTTCTTTACTTTCTTCGTAACTGAAAGACACATCTTTGAAAACAATATCACCGGTAATATTATCTATTGAAATGGTTCGATCTTCTGGATTATCCTCTTCTGTCATTTGCATTAATTCTTCCGTACGATCCAGGCCTGCCATTGCTTCGGTCAACTGACTACCAATATTGCTCATCTGTACAATTGGTGCTATCATAAACCCCAGAAAAAGAGTGAACGAAACAAAATCACCATAGGTCATGGTATCATTCATAATAAAATATCCGCCCATTCCCATAATACCTACAGATGCTAAGCCCAATAAAAAAGTAGACGAACTTGTCATCAGTGCAGTTGCTGTAAGACTTTTCTTTACGTTGAGGTATAGTTGTTCTACACCTTTTTCAAAAGTCCTATTCTCTTGTTCTTCCGCATTAAATCCTTTGATCACGCGAACACCATTTAAAGTTTCGGTTAATCTACCGGTTACTTCGGCATTGATTTTTCCACGTTCTCTAAAAATAGGTCTGATATAGCCAAAAGCTTTTAAAGCAATAAATCCGAATATAGCTACCGGCACTAAGACTAGTAAGGTCATGGTAGCATTTATTTTTATTAAAATTATTAAGGATATGATTGCGGTAAAAGTCCCTCCAATAAGTTGTACTAAACCCGTTCCTACTAAATTGCGAACACCTTCAACGTCGGTCATGACCCTTGAAACGAGTGCTCCCGATTTATTATTATCAAAAAAGCTAATTGGTAATTTGAGTAATTTTTTTTGCACTTTGGCTCTTAATAATGAGATCAAATGCTGTGCCTCTACACTGAGTAATCGGGTTAATGAAAATGAGGTCGTTGCCTGTATCAGTATAGCAATACTAACCACTATCAGTAAGGTAGTGAGGGCTTGCATATCTTTTGATGGGATAATTTCATCAATCAAATTTTTAGTGGCATAGGGTAGAACCAGTCCTGATAAACTTCTCAGGATGATCAATACTAAACCTACTAATACAATGTTTTTTCTTGGCCAGATAAATTCTTTAACAGCCCATGCGAAGGATACTTTCTTTTTAGTCATGATTCTAGAAGGTCTAAAACCGAGCCAAATAAAGTTAAATGACAATTAGTCAGTGAACTTCGGAACTCGAACTAAAATAGTTTTTCTTCAGGTTGTATCTGATAGCACTAGGTTTGATTCTTTTTCAGCAAACAATAAGTGAAAATTAATAATTCTTATAGAAACTAAACAACCTGTTTTTTAACTGCTCGTTAATGGGTCTAGTAAATTCAACAAACATTTGTTGTGGGGGAATCGGGTTGACTCTTTTTTGCCTACAAATTTCATATTGCACATCGGTTAGAGCCCTTTCGTCACCATTAAAGTGTCCCCATTCGTTAAACCATATATACTCTCCTGCAATACCTTGTTCGATTAAATCTCTATTAAGATCAAATCCTTCATGCACATTTAGGTTTATCAATCCCCTAGATATTACTTCCATTCGGTTGATGGAGACTTTGGCGGTTACAATATCATACACATCTCGTTTACTACCATCATTTAATGTAATAGTACTTACCTTAACACTGTCACTTTTCATAGTCTCGATTCTTTCCGAAGAATGGGTTTCGCCAACAACGAAATCTTCAAAATTGATTGTTAAGTATTGGTCCGGATCATTTATACTCATTAATTTTGCTTCCTCAGGGGTGAAGAATCTGATAAATTCATTTTGTTCAATTTGCCTTAATGTTTTATTTACTTCTTTGTAAAAAATGTCAGCACTAAGATCATAAAGACGGGATTGAACAGGTTTCAGATCTGCGATTACTTTTAGTATTGTTAGGTTATAAGCTATTTCTATTTTATCGTTAACGTCTTTATAGTTATCAACGAATTTATTGGCTTCTATAAAGTAGAAGTATGCTTGCTTCGCGTAATTACGACCTTGGTACGATAGCTGTTCCAATCCTGCCTGGTACTGCTCTTCTGCTGCCAGAGGGGTTACCTGACTTAATTGAGTATAGTACTTTTGTGGATTGCTTATCAAGTTCATAGCGGCAGGTGTACTTTGAATACTTTCATACATTCTATTCAAGTCGTTATAAACATAAACCGCATCCGTATTTTTAAATTTATTGCTGGATGCGCTGTTATTTTCTAATCTATCTAACAAATTACGAACAGCGAACGGGTAAGCATCAGACAATGTTTCACTTGCCTTTTTGTTCGAAGGACTAGTTTTTAATCTCCCGATCGATTGCATAACGGCCTGATAATAATTGCCCTGTTCTAACATTTTTTTCCCTGAACTGCAGCCCAAGGCAATAAAAGTTAAGCTTAAACTTAAAAGGAAGACCTTGATAAAGTATTTCATAATGACCTTTTTATTTTATAATATTTTCAATTAGCGTATATATGGAGTTTTAAACGTTTTATTCTACTATTTATTTTCGATTAGATAAGACAAAGCATAACATGATTAGAGATGTGGTTTTGATTTATATTTATTTTGTATATTTAAAAAAAATTAAAGACAGCTTTAGCAATCACGCAACGTTTAAATTGGGTGTAAGTAAAACGTAATCAGCTTGTTGCGAAATTGTTTTTAGTTAACACTAATCTTATTAATTATAATTATTAAATCAAAATGAAACACTTAAAAATATTTAAGATTCTTACCGTACTCTTGATATTCATTGGACAGTTGGGCTATGCTCAGGTTAAAATTGGGACTAAGCTTGGTTATAGTTTGGGTAAACTAACAACTTCTACTGAAAATATATATACGGATGAATTTTCGACTACAGATGGAATGGATTGGGGAATGTTTGTAGAGATTCCAATTAATGAAACGGTTTCTATTCAACCAGAATTTAACTTTACCCATCGAGGTGGTCTTCGTGACGGATCGCAACCAGTTCAAACACAACCATTAGCGGAAGCGTTTGAAGAAATTGGATTTAGTTTAAGTGAATTGAATCAATTGATTTTTTTTAGTGGAGGACAGCCAATAACAAATGAGAATCCTTTTTATGCGGATTATTACAGTGAATCAGATTTAAGATATCTAGAAATCCCTGTTTTAGTGAAATTGGGTTGGGGTAGCAACTGGCGATTTTATGTAGAAGCAGGACCTAGCATGGCAGTACTACTCAGCGCAAATCAAGTAACAACTGGTGAGAGTGCACTATATTATGATATAGGAATGACTGATCCGTTTAAAATACCAAATGCAGAATTTCCCAATGGACCGCCATTTTTGGATGTGAACGCTCCTGCTATTCCATTCGATGATGAGACGGATATAAATGACGATATTGAGAATATCAGCATTGGTGTTCAACTTGGTGTTGGATTGATAAAGATTTTTGGGCGCAGTGAAGTATTTATTGACGCAAAAACTTCATATGGTTTAAGCACTATACAGATTGATAGTACTTTTGGGGAAAGCTCAGTAGGAGGTGTAATTTTTTCGGTGGGTTATTCGTATAGACTAGGAGATGCTTTGTAGAGGCTTGTGCTTTTCTGAATAGAAAATATTTTAGAAGGAATCACTATAAAGTGGTTCCTTTTGTCTTAGGTCGAATTAATTTTATCGATAAAAAGTTAGTATTGGGTGATATCATTTCAAATACATCAAGGAATTCAACGGCCTAAATAATTGCCGCTTTCATAGTCATTATTGCTAGTGTAATGAAGGTTTAGAGTATTATAAATCGAATATTGTCGTCTCTTTTTATAATTAATGTTCACTTACTATAGCCGTTAAAATTATGTTAGAAGAGAATCCAGAAACAAAATGGATTACCATAGCCTTAGGAACTCAGAAGGAGGCCGAAACCATTTTAGATGAGAAAGAGAAGAAATAAATTGAAGTTAAAGATGAAAAGTTCAGATCTAGAAAAACATTGGAATAAAGCATATGAAAATACAGACACAGAGAAATTAGGATGGTATGAAGATTATCCAGAACCATCTTTACAACTCATTAAAAAATGCAATTTCGATAAAGAAGCGATATTATTGAATGTTGGGGTTGGAGCAACGACTCTAATTGATGAATTATTAGAATTAGAGTATAGCAATATTATTGCCAGTGATTTTAGCACCTCTTCCCTGGAGAAATTAAAAAATAGAATTGGGGTAGAAGGCAGGAAGATACAATGGATCATTGATGATCTGACGAAATCCAAAAAATTAATTGATCTGCCACAAGTTGATCTTTGGAATGATAGAGCTGTTTTACACTTTTTTACCGATGCCCAGGATCAAGATGCATATTTTAGCGTATTGAATAAATTGGTCAAGCGAAATGGATTTGTTGTCATTGCAGCCTTTAATTTAGATGGTGCTCTAAAATGTAGTGGTCTAACAGTGTATAGATATAACAAAGAAATGTTGGAGGATAGATTGGGAAATGACTTTCAATGTTTAGACAGTTTTGATTATACATACTATATGCCAGGAGGTGATACTAGGGAATATGTATATACTTTATTTAAACGAGTGAAATGAGAAATAGAAAAAAGTTATCCGTACTCAGTTTTTTATTAGTATCTCATTTTATATTTTTTGCTCAAAAGGATTTTAAAAGTGGCTATATTGTTACTAATGAAAATGACACGCTCATTGGCCTTGTTAGAGATAGAAAAGAGCCACCTTTTGGAAAGCTATATGAGAAAATAATATTCAAAAAAGGACGTAAAAAGAAAAAATTCGGACCAAATGAAATTACGGCCTATAGAAGAGGTGATGATAAATACGAAAGTTTATGGTTACAGGATAATACCTACCCCTTTCAAGGTATGTATTTGAGTAGTCCTAACTATGGAAATAAAAAATTCTTTAAAGTAATTGTAAAGGGGTATTTATCTTATTATCACTGGGAATTTGAAGATGGGGAATCTGAGTATATCAACTCGATTGGACTCTATAAAAGAGAGGGTGAAGATTCATTTGCAAGAGTATCTCAGGGAATGTTTGGTTTGAAGAAAAAAAATTTAGCAAAGTATTTTAAAGATTATCCTGAACTAGTTTCCAAAATAGAGTATGGAGAATTAAAAGACCCTGTTGAAATTGTGATAATTTACAATTTATGGAAAGAATGAGATTGATAACTGTAATATTATTAGCAGGTTATTAATTTTTTTATAAATTTATGATCGCATATATAATATAGAAGCATTAGTATAAATCATCAATTAATTTTAAAACTTTAATAATGAAAAAATTAGTAGCAGAATTTATCGGTACACTTTGGTTAGTACTGGGGGGTTGTGGCAGTGCAGTTTTGGCGGCTGCTTTCCCCGAGTTAGGAATTGGCTTTGCTGGAGTAGCCTTGGCATTTGGGTTAACTGTATTAACAATGGCCTACGCAATTGGTCATATTTCGGGATGTCATCTTAACCCGGCTGTTTCCATAGGTCTATGGATTGGTGGTCGATTTGACAAGAAAGATCTGATCCCTTATATCATCTCTCAAGTGCTAGGTGGAATTGCAGGGGCTGGAATCTTATATATTATAGCAACGGGTAAGCCCGGATTTGAACTAGGTGGCTTTGCTTCTAATGGGTATGGTGAATATTCACCGGGAGGTTACAGTATGCTTGCAGCACTTGTAACTGAAGTTGTAATGACCTTTATGTTCCTGATCATTATATTAGGAGCTACTCATTCTAAGGCTCCAAAGGGTTTTGCCGGATTGGCCATTGGCTTAGGATTGACCCTGATTCATCTCATTAGCATTCCTGTTACAAATACATCTGTAAACCCTGCTCGTAGTACAAGTCAGGCAATATTCGTTGGCGGTGCTGCTACAGAACAACTATGGTTATTCTGGGTAGCTCCAATAATTGGGGCAATTCTGGCGGGATTAATATACAAATACATGTCACCAGAAACAGATAGTTAAAAGAAAACAATCATTTTCTATTTTTAAAAAGCTTACTTGAATGGATTTATTTGGGTAAGCTTTTTAAAAATATTGGGTTTGGAGCATGCTGTTGTTTTAAAAAATCTTTAGTATTGTCTTTTTATTTAGAATACATCAATGATGAGATTTAGCAATTATATATTTATAGTTTTTTGTGCCTTATTTATTTCTTGTCAAAAAAATAATCCGGACAAACTTATGATTGCAACAGCGGCTAATATGCAGTTCGTTATGAGAGAACTAACAGAATCATTTACGGAGGAAACAAAAATTCAATGCGAAATAATTGTTGGGTCTTCTGGTAAATTGACCGCACAGATCAAACAAGGTGCCCCCTTCGACCTTTTTGTTTCGGCAAATATGAAATATCCTGAGGATCTTTATGAGAGTGGCTTCACAATTGAGAAGCCTACTATTTATGCCTATGGCAGATTGGTTCTTTGGACAATGTCGAGTTCTGTTAATTTGAGTCTGGATTTCTTGACCTCGGATAATGTAAAGCACATTGCAGTAGCAAATCCTAGAATAGCTCCATATGGTATTCCTGCCATCGAAGTGTTAAAGAACGAAGGTATTTACGATAAGATAAAGGACAAACTAGTATTTGGAGAGAGTATATCACAAACCAATCAATTCATTACTTCGGAAGTCGCAGAAGTTGGATTTACTGCTAAATCGGTTGTATTATCTCCAAATATGAAGAAAAATAATAATTGGATAGAAATGAATAATGAATCACATAGGCCAATTGCCCAAGGAGTAGTAATTTTAAAAAATAGAAATAATCATCGAGAAGATGCTCAAAAATTTTACAATTTTTTACTCTCACAAAATGCGGGTAAAATTTTAAATAAATTTGGCTATGCATTGAAGAACGAATAAAAGTTTAGTCTTTAAGTAATGGATTGGAATCCTTTAATATTAACATTCAAGTTGGCTTTTATTACTACGGTATTGTTGTTTATAATATCTATACCCTTAGCCTATTGGATGGCTTACACGAAATCTAAAATTAAACCGGTCATGGAGACTTTGGTGAGTATGCCATTGGTATTGCCTCCAACTGTTTTAGGCTTTTATTTATTGATTGCTTTTAGTCCATCTAATGCTTTTGGAAGTTGGTTGGATGCATGGTTGGGTTTGAAGTTGGTGTTTTCATTTGAAGGCTTGGTAATCGCTTCGATATTATATAGCCTACCATTTATGGTTCACCCGATCCAATCAGGTTTTACTCATTTATCACCTACTTTAAAGGAGGCCTCCTATGTCTTGGGAAAATCAAAATTTAAAACATTAAACAAAGTTTTGTTGCCCAATATAAAACCTTCTTTACTCACCGGTATTGTACTTTCTTTTGCTCATACAGTTGGCGAATTTGGAGTTATTCTTATGATAGGAGGTAATATCCCTGGAAAGACAAAGGTTGCTTCGATAGCAATTTATGATGAGGTTGAGTCATTAAATTATACTGTAGCAAATAACTATTCAATGATTTTATTTGCAATTACGTTTTTTATATTACTCATTGTATATCTTTTGAATGGAGGTTATTTAAAGAAAATCAAATGATAGATATTTCCATAAATAAAAAATTAAGGTCTAATTCTGGAAATATGAATTTGGATGTCGATTTTGATATTTCGAATGGAGAACTGTTGACACTTTACGGAAAGTCTGGGGCTGGAAAAACTACCATTCTAAAAATAATTGCTGGCTTACTTAAGCCTGATGGAGGTAGAATTGTTGTAAATGGCAAGACTTGGTTTGATGATAAAAAAAGGATCGACCTGCCAACCCAAAAAAGAAACTTAGGATTTGTTTTTCAGGAATATTCCTTATTCCCAAATATGTCTGTAAAGGAGAACTTGACTTTTGCCTTAACTAAAGGACAAGATAAAAAGATTGTGAGTGATTTAATTGAGATCATTGACTTAGGTGATCTGCAAAATAGAAACCCAAATACCTTATCGGGTGGTCAAAAACAAAGAGTTTCATTGGCAAGGACATTAGTGCAGAGACCTGAATTATTACTCTTGGACGAGCCACTTTCTGCTCTCGATGATGAGATGCGAATCAGATTACAGCAATATATTCTTAGAGTACATCACGAGTTTAATTTGACCACTATACTAATTAGTCATGATGTATCGGAAATAATTAAAATGGCCGACTGTTTGATGGAATTAGACCATGGAAAGATTGTGAATATGGGCAAACCCAAGGAGTTGTTTATTCAATCTGCCAAGAATGATGGAATTGAATTTTCTGGTGAAATAATTAGCATTGAAACACGAAATTCAGATGCGAAAGTTACTGTTTTGATTGGAAGGGACCTAATGCATATTACCATTGATCTGGAACTGGCAAGTAAGCTTATGCTTGGGGAAAAAATCATCATTTCATCGGAGAGATTTGATCCTGTTATTAAAAAAATAAACTAGTCTATTTAATTGGTATTAAACACGCTATCAAATCCTAAAGTTAAAGTTCTTTTTTATAAATGTAAAAATGATTAACTTGTGTTTTAACGGAGTATAAATTTTATTAAACCTTATTTACAATGAAAATTAAAGTAGAATCAAAGGGTAAATTTCCAATGTATTTTACTATTTTTTGTCTAATAGTAATGGGATATTTTAACTCAATTCCTCAAGTGACTGCACAGGATCTTGACGAAAAGAATTATATAGAAATTAGAGGTCTTGTGTTGAGTGGTGATACCAAAAAACCATTAGAATATGCAAGTATATCAGTTAATGAAACCAACATCTCTACAATAACAAATATAGAAGGTACATTCCTCTTAAAAGTACCTAAGCAAGAAAGAGATAAAAGTGTCACGATAAATTATTTGGGTTTTATTAATAAGGTAATTCCATTGTCGGAATTTAAGAAAAGAATATACACAATTCGACTTTATGAATCTATAGAAAAGCTGGATGAAATTAATGTTTTGTCCGGAAACCCCAATGAAATAATCAAAAAAGTAATGTCCAACAGAAGAGTGAATTCATTTGATGATCGCACAATTATGAATGCATTTTACAGAGAATCCATTAAAAAAAGAAAATCATATGCATCACTTTCAGAAGCTGTTATTCAGGTATATAATAGACCAGTATATGCAGGGGGTGATGATTATGTAAAATTGAATAAAGTTAGAAAAAGTACAAATTATAATAAGTTGGATACATTGGTGATTAAATTGCAAGGAGGACCATATAATAATTTGAATATGGATATGATTAAAAATCAAGATCTGTTTTTCAATGAAGATATATTCCTCCATTATGAGTTTAATTTTGATAGATCAATAACACTCAATGACAGGCTTACCTATGTTATTAATTTTAAACCGAAAGGTTATGTTTCGATACCCTTATTTTATGGTCAACTTTTTGTGGACGCCAATACTTATGCATTGAGCAAAGCATTTTTTAATTTGAATCTGGATGATCAAAAAAGTGCGAGTAAATATTTCGTAAAAAGAAAGCCAAGTAAAGCAGAAGTTATACCAACAACTGCAAATTATAGAATTGATTATATTATCAGTAATGGCAAATGGTATCATGGATATAGCAGAATTGAATTGGGGTTTAAAATAGATTGGAAAAAGAAAATTTTTAACTCTAATTATTATATAACAATTGAAATGGCTGTAACTGACTGGAAAAAGAATGCTGATAGTAGGAATTTAAAGAATAAAGAAAGATTGAGTGCAAATATTATATTACATGATGAAGCCACAGGTTTTTCAAATCCTGAGTTTTGGGGAGAGTACAATGTTATTGAGCCTGATAAATCAATTGAAAATGCCATAAAAAAAATAAATCGACAATATCAAAGTAATGGATAGGAACTTTTAATAAAGTTTTAATATTATTATATTCTATAATTTGTATTTTCGCCCCGTTTAAAGAAGATATTAAATTACTTTAATATTGTATTGTCGATGTATTTAAAAGTATTCTTACCATTGGTTATAATGTTTTTTATTTTATCAGATGCAAATGCGCAAATTGATAGTAATAAAGAGATTGAGACCGATATTTTTAATTATCAGCCCTCTCCTGAAAATGAAAATAAGCAAATTAGTTTTGAATCCACTAATTCTCTAGAACAAAAGGGCGAGCTAATAACCTTATTTGGCACATTGGAGGAAATTGCTGAAAATCTCCCAAAATACGATATAATTAAGAAAAAGAAGGAAAGAGGAATGTCTGATTATAAAAGACAAGACAAGGACATGCTGGTTAAAAAATATTGGAATGGGCAAGATGTAAGTATTAACAAAATTACGACATCGCTTGAATTAGGTAGAATAGAAACCAATACTAGAAATATTAGGATAGAATGTCGAGATCATAGCTATGTTGATGGAGACAGAGTTAGATTATATGTTAATGATGTTGTTGTTAGGTCGAACATAGTTTTACGAGGAGGTTATTATGTGGTCGAAATTAAATTAAATGATGGTTTCAATCGTGTGGATATTAAAGCTTTAAATCAAGGAACCTCCGGTCCGAATACTGCCGAATTTAATGTGTTTGATGAAACTGGCAATTTGCTTGCTTCTAAGGAATGGAATATATTAACAGGTTATATAGCCACCTTAGTGGTTATGAAGAATTAATAAATAGAATCTCCCCTCAATTATCGAAGAAGTAGAACAGTGCTACATTCTGAATATGATAAAAAAAGTAATAAAATTTTTGGTCGGATTGTTTTTTGTAGGTGTCCTTATAATGGGATTATTTTTTGCTGCGATATATTATAATGTATTTGGACATGTATATTCAAAAAAAGAATTAAAGCAGTTTAAGAATGAATCAGCTTCTCTTGTTTTAGCTGACAATGGTAAAATAATTGGCAAATACTTCGCCGAAAATAGAACAAATATAAAATTCGATCAATTACCGCAAGAACTAATCAATGCATTAATAGCAACGGAAGATGCTCGTTATTTTGAACATGAAGGAGTGGATTCCAGAAGTTTGCTTAGAGTCTTAATTAAATCAGTGTTATTAAATAATAAAAGCTCGGGAGGAGGAAGTACTATTACTCAGCAACTGGCAAAAAATATGTATGGACGTGAGAATCATGGTCCAATGAGTATGCCTATTAATAAGACCAAAGAAATAATATTGGCAAATCGGTTAGAGAATATTTACAGTAAGGAAGAGATCTTGACCTTGTATTTGAACACAGTTCCATTTGGGGAAGACGTCCTGGGAATTGAATCTGCCTCACGACGATTTTTTAATAAAAGTATAGAAAAATTAAAAATAGAAGAAGGAGCTGTTTTGATAGGTATGTTAAAGGCGAATACATACTATAATCCGAGATTATATCCTGACCATGCCCTGCATAGAAGGAATGTAGTATTAAGTCAAATGGAAAATTACAATTACCTGTCAAAGGAGGAGACAGATTCTATTCAAGCACTGCCTTTAAAAATGGATTATGCAAATCTTTCCTCAGAGGGAGTGGCAAACTACTTCTTGGTTCAGGTAAAGAACGAAGCAAATGAGATATTAAAGGATATCAACAGAAAGAGAGATACAATATTTGACATCAACAAAAGTGGCCTGTTGATTGAGACCACTTTAAGTTTCGATTTACAAGAATATGCCTTGATGGCTTATAAAAGCCACTTGTCGCGAATGCAAAAACGACTAAATGATCAATATAAAAGCGGATCTTCCAAATCCAATTTACTGAAACTAGTCGAAAAAAGATTAGAAGAATTGAATTTGAACAAAGAAGCTGACATTAAGAAAAATAGAGAAATGTTTTCTTGGAATGGTTTTTATACGGATTCTATTTCCATACGTGACAGTATTAAGCATTCGCTTACAACACTTCATGCAGGATTTTTAGCCCTAGACCCGAGAACGGGAGCAATAAAATCATGGGTTGGAGGAATTGATTTTCGAACAGAACCCTATGATCAAGTTTTCGCTCAGCGCCAAACGGCATCTGCATTTAAACCAATTTTATATGCAACTGCCTTACAAATGGGTGCTTGGCCATGTCAATATTTGGAAAATGATCCTCTAATAATAACAGATTTTGAAAATTGGCAACCCCGAAATTATGACCATTCCTCGGGGGGTAAATATTCTATATCGGCTTCGCTTGCCAAATCAATGAATATTCCAACGGTGAATTTATTCATGAAAGTACCATTCTACGGTTTGGAGAATATATGGAAGAATCTGGGCTTTAGTCAAGACCTTGCGAGGAAACCATCTACCGCATTGGGTACCGCCACAGCAAGTTTGTATGAAATGGCGATTGCATATGCCAGTTTTGCAAATGGAGGCTACAAGGTGAAACCTCAAATGATCGTTAGCATAAAAAGTTCAAATGGAGAACTGTTATATAGAAATAAACTCTTTAAATCGGAAGATAAGGTCTTGGATGGGATGACGTCACCATTTTTGAATGCAATATTGCAAAAAGCGATAAATGAAGGTACCGGAAAATCCATGCAAAGTGTTTATGGAGTACATCTGCCATTGGCTGGTAAAACTGGAACATCTCAAGATTACGCCGACGCATGGTTTATTGGGTATAATCCTAAATTGGTAATTGCCACACGTGTAGGGGCATCATATCCAAGTATACACTTTAATAATGGGGCCAACGGCTCGGGAAGCAAGCTTGCCTTACCTCTTGTTGCTAAAACATTGCAAAAGGTTCAGAATAATTCCAGTTTGAGAAGATCATTATTTGAACCCTTTGATGAGCTTCCGGATGCCTATCAAGATGCTCTGGCTTGTGATGATTTCATGGAGGATTCGGATTTTGAAAAGTTCTTCGAAGGAGTCTTTAAAAATGAAAACACTACCTTTGAGAAAGAATCTAAGAAAGCGGAACGAAAAGCGAAGAAAAAAACTAAGAAATCATTTTTTAAGCGAATATTTGGAAAAAAGGAGTGATGGTTCTATCATTGTATATTATTAAAGTTGCTAGATTATGAATATTATAAAACTTTTATTTGGTCTTCTGTTGATGTCATGCGGTAATTCGGATGCCATAGATTCTCTTAGATTAGGAAATGAGGAGCCTATCATAATTGACGTTATCGATTCCGGCTCAAATGGGAATATTGAAATTACTAAAGTTGTGGATCTTTCTTCCACAATAAACGAAACTTCAGGCTTGATCAATTTTGATGGAAAGATTATTACGCATAATGATAGCGGTTCTGAGCCTATTTTGTATGAAATAAATATTAATTCTGGAGAAATTAACAGAGAGGTAAGAATTTCAAATGTAAATGCAATAGATATTGAAGATATTGCTCAGGACGAAAACTTCATCTATGTATGTGATATCGGTAATAATTCAAATGACAGAAAGGATCAAGCTATCTATAAAATTAGCAAGAATGATTATCTAGACAAAAATGAAGTTGAAGCAGAAGTAATTTCAATAAGCTATAAGGAACAGATCGACTTTTCTAAAACAGATAAAGCTACTAATTTTGATGCTGAGGCCGTAGTTGTAATGGGTGATGAGTTATTTCTCTTTACCAAAAACTGGGGTGATTTACGAACTTCTGTTTATAGGATACCAACACAAATGGGTACATATGAAATAACAGCGGTAGATAGTTATGATATTGAAGGTCTTATTACGGGTGCAGACTATAAGCAAACTGGCAATACTATAATTTTAACCGGTTATAGCGGGTTTATTCCCTTTGTTGTTCAACTGAGTGAGTTTACAGCAGATAATCCTTTAAACGGGACAATAGATAAAAATTCAATCGCTCTTACGGGCTCTAGACAGATTGAAGCTATTGCTGCAAACCCAGATGGGTCATATTATATTTCAGCGGAAGAAAGCCTTGGCTTTCCTGCAGTTCTGTATGGGATGATTTATTAATCAAACTCAATTTTGAGGAGTTCTAAAAGGAACTCAAAAGTGTAAGTTGATCCTGTCCGACCCGAGTTGTACGCTCGGGCGATTAAATCCCACCCCACACATCTTTCAGGATTTGGCAGGAGCTCATATTAACCTGTCTGGCCAGTCAGGTAACTATTCGACCTTCTGGGTCGATTTCTATTTTCAGGAAATAATCCTGAGGTTTTCCACCCTCTATTAATTAAAGATACTACTCAGTATTGCTATACCTCCAAATAAGAATAAAAAGGATATAACTAATATAAACGCGAGTAACATAATTAATAAATTGCCTTTAGCCCAATTTTTCTTATTAATGTTTGTACTGTCATCAAATGCCCATACAAATAGCATAATTAATCCAATTAGGGGTAACCCTGTAATAAAAATTGTTATGGCCCAGTCTTTTACACTGAGCACACCGTTGTTTTCTGCTGATAGATTTTCCATGGTTTATTATTTAAGTTTAAATTTCATTAATAGAGGTAAGTGGTCTGATGCCTGTTTGAACTCCGATAGAACCCCACCCTGAATATATTCTATAAAATCAGTATTATAAAAAATATAATCCAAGCGTTCCGATGGTTTATCAGAGTTAAAGGTGTTTACGGTATTAATCCTATCAAAAGCTGCACATCCTGTTTTTGGTAGATTTATAAGAAGTTCAATTCCTGCATTTTCAAAGTTTATATCGCTATTGAAATCTCCGAGCAATATTGTAGGATACGTCTTATTATATTTTTGAAATAGATGTATAATATTTTCAATTTGTTCTATTCGAGTTTCTTGATGAAAGGCTTCTGTATGGACATTAATTATTACTAAAGTTTGATTCTTTTGATTTAACTTTACGATATTTATTTTAACAATTTGTGCTAATCTATCCAAATAAAAAGCATCATAATAAAAGGGATTTGTTGTGTTTCGCTTTAATTCTATTCGATCTTGATCGATAATTTCATATTTGCTCAAAATGGATTGGCCTGAAAGAATTCTACCATAATGCATACTCATAGGAAATTCAGGAAATGGTAAATATTTTTTATCCCAATTTATCACTTGGCCAACAAAATTATATCCCAATTTAGCGATCTCATTTTGTTGATTGATATCGTAAGATCTCCTGGATGCAAAATCAATTTCCTGGAATGCAATAATATCCGGATCTAACCTTTCAAATTGAGCAACTACTGACTTTAAATTATCATCAAAAAATTTTGCTTCCCTATTGATGGGTAAGTTATTTGTCATTCCACTTAGATAACCTATATTATAAGTTATAATACTGTAAACGGAATCATTTGTGATGTCGGCAGGATAATTATTTATTATAAGTTTAGAGTATTCATCAATATCGAAATTTGAAGAGCTCGCCCAAAAATAGAATGCAATAAAGAACAAGATAATGGCTAGTAGGAATTTCGATATAATTTTTAAGAGTTTACTCATAAATTGTAAACTTGTGAAATCAATGACTTAATAATATCAATTTATAGTTAATATAATTTAGAAACGAATAAAAGTGTCTCTTTAGTTAATTGAGTTACTAACAACTTGTTGTAAATATAATATATTTTAGCTTATCTTTTTTAAGATGTACTACTGTCTAGAAGAAAAGTTGGAAGACGAAAAACGATTAGTGAAAATTTGGACAGCAATGTAAGCGCATTAAATAATTTTCACTCTAAGGCATAGCTAGTATTTGAATAGAATCCTAAATAAAAATAGATCATAACAAACCAAATAAATAATTATTAGTATTTGGTTTGTTATGATCTAGCTGAATAGATGGTTTATGAGCAAAAATATTAATTAATAGAGTTTTGCATATAAGTAACTAGTGCCTCTATTTCCACATCGGAGAGGTCTTTTACAAAACCATCAAGATTTGCTTTCATAATGGCTACCTGTCCAGGGTCGGTGTCAACGATGGCAGCATCAGTTCCCTTTAAAAAATTAATCATATTCCCATTTTTTTCTTTATACATGGAGGCGATATCCTTAACAGAAGGTCCAATTACTTTGGTGTCCATTTGATGACAAGTGGCGCAGGTCTTTTCATTGAATAGTTTTTCCCCTAATGTGAGAGCATCACCGTCAGTCTTTTTAGTTACGTCTGACTTTTCAACAGTGGCTTCGACTTCTTTTTGAACTTCCTTTTTTTTGTCATCACCACAACTGGTTAAAACCAATGCAAACAGAGCAAATAATAATAGTATTTTTTTCATAATAGGTAATTTTTAATTAGTTAATTATTTGTATGCAAATTTATTATAAATAACTTAGATTTCGGGTCTTGAATTAAGATAAATATTAGAATTATTCTTTTCTTCAGGGAATATAAAAAATCACTAAATTTGTGGTCAATTAAACATTGCCATGATAGATAGATTACGCATAGTAAAACAGCGATTTGACGAAGTATCAGATTTAATTATTCAGCCGGATATTATTTCTAATCAGAAGAGATATGTCAAATTGAATAAGGAATATAAAGATTTAAATAAACTCGTTCTGAAAGGGGAGGAGTATAAGTCTGCTGTGGCAAATTTAGAAGAAGCTAAAGAGATTATTTCTGATGGATCAGATGCTGAAATGGTTGAAATGGCAAAGCTGGAAATGGAGGAGGCCAATCAGAAAATTCCTAAATTAGAGGAGGAATTAAAGATCATGTTAATTCCGAAAGATCCTGAAGATGCCAAGAATGTTATTGTAGAGATACGAGCAGGTACGGGGGGAGATGAAGCAAGTATTTTTGCCGGAGACCTGTATAGGATGTACACTAAATTTGCCAGTGAAAAAGGTTGGAAAACAGAGCTAGAAGATTTGAGTGAAGGTACTTCGGGTGGTTTTAAAGAAATAATATTCAGTGTTTCAGGAGATGATGTTTATGGTACTTTAAAATTTGAATCAGGAGTACATAGAGTACAACGTGTTCCTCAGACAGAAACTCAGGGAAGAGTGCATACATCGGCTGCAACCGTAATGGTTTTACCTGAGGCCGAAGAGTTTGACATTGATCTAAAAATGAGTGATGTTCGAATAGATTATTTTTGTGCTTCTGGTCCGGGAGGTCAGTCGGTAAACACTACTTATTCAGCTGTGCGTCTAACACATTTACCATCGGGAATTGTTGCTCAATGTCAAGATCAAAAGTCACAACATAAAAATAAGGATAAAGCATTTAAGGTCTTAAGAACTCGTTTATATGAACAAGAGCTTCAAAAGAAATTGGATGAAGATTCAGCAAAGAGATTGACTATGGTTTCTAGTGGCGACAGATCGGCAAAGATCAGAACTTATAACTATCCTCAGGGAAGAGTAACGGAACACAGAATAGGATTAACTCTGTATGATCTAAGTAATATAATAAATGGAAATATTCATAAAATTGTGGAAGAATTGCAATTGGCAGAAAATGCTGAAAAACTTAAGGCTACTGGAGATGATTTTTAATCAGGGCATGGAATTAAACAAAAAAAAATCCTGAGGTTTTCCTCAGGATTTTTTTTATAAGCAAGAATTTGATTTTTATTTAATTTTATCTACAATCGCTTTAAAAGCCTCGGGGTTATTCATCGCTAAATCTGCAAGAACCTTTCTGTTTAGTTCTATATTATTAACTTTTAATTTACCCATAAATTGTGAATAAGATAAGCCGTGTTCACGTGCGCCAGCATTAATACGCTGAATCCATAATCCACGGAAATTTCTTTTATTGTTCTTTCTGTCACGATATGCATATACCATTGCTTTATCAACTGCGTTCTTAGCAACTGTGTATACATTTTTGCGTCTTCCAAAGTAACCTTTGGCCTGTTTTAATATTTTTTTTCTTCGAGCTCTTTTAGCTACTGAATTTACTGATCTTGGCATTTTTTTAAATTTTTTTGAGTTAGGCAGTCTCCATTATTTGGGACATTTTTTTGGCGCTAACACAGGGTTAATAATTATTTACCTTATAAACTTTCCTAGTTTATTTTAACGTTAATTGCTGTCTGATGTTTGATTCATCCGCTTTATGTACCAAACCGGAATGAGTAAGTCTCAATTTACGTTTTTTACTTTTTTTAGTCAAAATATGACTCTTAAAAGCGTGCTTTCTTTTCAATTTACCGGTACCCGTTAGTTTAAAACGTTTTTTAGCACTGGATTTTGTCTTCATTTTAGGCATCTTCTTCCTATTTATAATTACTTGCTTATTATTTTTATCTGTCTTGTAATGATTACTGCTTACTTCTTTTTCTTTGAAGCAATAAACATTATCATTCGTTTTCCTTCCAATTTTGGCATTTGCTCAACCGTTCCATAATCTTCCAATTCTTGAGCCAATCTCAATAATAAAATTTGGCCTTTATCCTTAAAGATTATTGACCTCCCTTTAAAGAAAACATACGCTTTTAATTTGGCTCCTCCTTCTAAAAATTTAATCGCATGCTTCTTTTTAAATTCAAAATCATGCTCATCTGTATTCGGTCCAAAACGAATTTCTTTAATAACAACTTTAGTAGCTTTAGCTTTTAAAGATTTCTCACGTTTTTTCTGTTCGTATAGAAACTTTTTATAATCAATTATTTTACAAACAGGAGGTGAGGCTTTTGGTGAAATTTCCACCAAATCCAATTCAAATTCTTCTGCAAGTTCAAGTGCTCTTCTTGTTTGATAAACTCCAACTTCTACGTTATCTCCCACCAAACGAACTTCGCGAGCGTCTATTTTTCCGTTAATCTTGTGGAGGTCTTCTTGTACTCTTCTCCAAGGCTTTCTAGGCCCCTTTCTACGTATTGCTATAGCTGTAAAATTTAATTCCTATTCGGATTGGTTAAACTAAAATTGTTTTAATGTTTTATCTATTTCATTTTGAATGATCTTAGAAAACTCTTCAACTGTAAATGATCCCAGATCTCCTTCTCCATGTTTTCTAACCGAAACCGTACCTTTTTTCTCCTCAGATTCACCAATAATTAACATGTATGGAATCTTGATAATCTCAGCATCTCTGATCTTCCTTCCTACTTTTTCATTTCGGTTGTCAACGAGGGCGCGAATTTCGTAATTTTCTACCAAATTTAAAACTTTTTTGGTATATATTTCATATTTCTCACTGATTGGTAGTAAAATAACCTGTTCCGGTGTAAGCCAGAGTGGAAAATTACCACCGCTATGCTCAATTAACAAGGCAATAAACCGCTCCATTGAACCAAAAGGAGCACGATGGATCATAACGGGTCTGTGTAATTGGTTATCAGATCCTTTATATTGTAGATCAAATCGTTCGGGTAAATTATAGTCAACTTGAATTGTTCCCAACTGCCAGTTTCTGCCCAATGCATCCTTGATCATAAAGTCCAATTTGGGCCCATAAAATGCTGCTTCGCCATATTCAATTACAGTTTCTAATCCTTTTTCCTTGGTTGCCTGAATAATTGCATTTTCGGCCTTTTCCCAATTCTCATCGCTACCAATATATTTTTCTTTATTATTTGGGTCCCGTAAGGAAATTTGCATAGTATAATTGTCAAAACCTAAAGAATTAAAAACGTATAGAACCAAATCTATTACTGATTTGAATTCATCGTTTAACTGATCAGGAGTACAGAATATATGAGCGTCATCTTGAGTAAAACCTCTCACACGTGTTAGCCCATGTAGTTCTCCGCTTTGCTCATATCTATAGACCGTTCCGAATTCAGCAAATCTTTTAGGAAGATCTTTATAGGAATATGGTTTCGTGTTATAGATCTCGCAGTGATGCGGGCAATTCATAGGTTTTAATAAAAACTCCTCGTTTTCCTTTGGAGTGTGAATAGGCTGGAAGCTATCCTCTCCATATTTTGCGTAGTGCCCGGAGGTTACATACAACTCTTTTTGACCAATATGAGGAGTTATAACCGTTTCATAACCGGCTTTTTTCTGCGCTTTTTTGAGAAATTGTTCTAACCTTTCTCTTAAGGCAGCTCCCTTAGGTAGCCATAAAGGTAAGCCTTGTCCGACTTTTTGCGAAAAAGTAAAAAGTTCTAATTCCTTACCGAGTTTTCTGTGGTCTCTTTTTTTTGCTTCCTCTATTAGTGCTAAATACTCTTTGAGCTCTTTCTGTTTTGGGAAAGAAATTCCATAGACCCGCGTGAGCTGATTGTTATTTTCATCACCTCGCCAATAGGCGCCTGCAACACTCATTATTTTTATGGCTTTTATAATTCCGGTATTTGGAATATGTCCACCACGACATAAATCCGTAAAATCACTATGGTCACAAAAAGTGATATCCCCATCTTCTAAATTTTCAATGAGCTCTACCTTATATTCATTGTTTCTTTCTTTGTAGTAAGACAGAGCATTTTCTTTGGAGACATTACGCATATTGAATTCAAATTTTGACCTTGCAAATTCAAGCATTTTATCTTCAATTTTTTTGAAGTCATTTTCTGAAATCGATTGATCTCCAAAATCCACATCATAGTAGAATCCATTTTCTATTGCCGGACCAATAGTTAACTTTGCTTTAGGATAGAAATGCAAAATTGTTTGTGCTAATAAATGGGCGGATGAATGCCAAAAAGCTGTTTTACCTTCATCATTGTTCCAGGTGTATAATATTAGTGATCCATCATGAGTTAGAGGTGTCTTGGTTTCAATAACCTGGTCATTAAACTTTGCGGATATTACATTTCGAGCAAACCCTTCGCTGATACTAATTGCCACGTCCATTGCTGTGCTATTCTTTGCAATGCTTTTAATGGTTCCGTCAGGTAAAGTAATGTTAATCATATCTTATTTTAATAAAGTGGCAAAGATACATATCACAATTTAATAATGCCGTTTAACTGTCTGAAAAAAATAATTTTATGTTTGGTATAAAATTAATTTATTTCACCGTATATATTAAGGTGTAACTTTTTTATTTTACCCTAGTTACAAATGCTTAATTCATATTTAAATTTGATTTTTTTCGGATGGAATATTCACACAATCAGATTGTTGCAGAACGAGCTGTAAAAAATATAAAAAAACAAGAATAAAAATTAGGTTTGTATTTATTATTGGTTGTATTTTTGCAGCCGCTTAGAGAAAGATATCTTTTGAAAAGCAAAAGAGTAAAACACACTCATTGATATATTGAGAATTAGGGATAGAAATAATTATATTTTTATTTTTTTATATAGAAAAAGGGTTGTAATTTTGCACGCGCTTTTG
>Ga0209013_10000816_pt1 | contig 28576 bp, 41 predicted proteins | sample Cruoilmetagenom2_FD_187291 | JGI IMG/M metagenome (GOLD analysis project Ga0209013, IMG submission 187291) | Oil polluted marine microbial communities from Coal Oil Point, Santa Barbara, California, USA - Sample 2 (SPAdes) (version 2) | ecosystem: Environmental > Aquatic > Marine > Oil seeps ...
AGAGCGGCCAAACCAAAAGGAGCCGGCGAGCGGGGTCTCGGGCAGCGGATGCGGGTGCGCCGGGCTCGGTTTTGGAATTCATTTGTGGGCTGCGCCCGCCCTGACGGGCGCATCTTGCGTTGGAGAGTAAGGCTAAGACGATGAACGGTCAGAACATACGCATTCGGCTCAAGGCCTTCGATCATCGAATACTCGATGCATCGACGCGCGAGATCGTGAACACGGCGAGGCGTACGGGCGCCGAGGTGCGGGGACCTATCCCGCTGCCGACGCGTATCGAGCGTTACACCGTCAACCGCTCGCCGCACATCGACAAGAAGAGCCGCGAGCAATTCGAGATGCGCACCCATAAGCGCATGCTCGATATCGTTGATCCTACGCCGCAGACGGTCGATGCGCTCATGAAGCTCGATCTGGCGGCCGGTGTCGACGTGGAAATCAAGCTTTAAGCCGTCGTTTGGTTGAAAACCTGACGGAGTGTCGAAGACCCTAAAACGTGCCGAAGCTTCGGACTGAGGCAGCGAATTGGGATATGAAAAAGGAAGGAATGCTCCTATGCGTTCCGGAGTGATCGCCCAGAAGGTGGGCATGACCCGCATCTTTACTGACGCAGGCGAACATGTGCCTGTTACGGTTCTGCGGTTGGAAAACTGCCAGGTGCTTGCGCAACGCACCGAGGAAAAGAACGGTTACACCGCGCTGCAGCTCGGTGCCGGCACGCGTCGTCCGTCGCGCGTGACAGCGCCTGAGCGCGGCAACTTCGCGGTGGCCAAAGTCGAAGCGAAGCGCAAGCTTGCGGAGTTTCGGGTGTCGCCGGACAACCTCATTGAAGTGGGCGCGGAAATCACCGCCGACCACTTCGTGCCAGGGCAGTTCGTGGACATCACCGGGACGTCGGTCGGTAAGGGTTTCCAAGGTGCGATGAAACGGTGGAACTTCGGCGGTCTCCGGGCAACCCACGGTGTTTCGGTGTCTCACCGCAGCCACGGTTCAACCGGGCAACGTCAGGATCCGGGCAAGGTGTTCAAGGGCAAGAAGATGGCCGGACATATGGGTTCAGAGCGGGTCACGACGCAGAACCTGGTCGTCGTCAAAACCGATATGGAGCGTGGGCTCGTCATGGTACGCGGCGCAGTGCCCGGCCACAAAGGTGGTTGGGTTCTGGTGCGCGATGCCGTGAAGCGCAAGCTTCCCGACACGGCGCCGAAGCCTGGTGCTTTTAAGCCGCGCGAGGGTGACGCAGCGAGTGCTGAAGTAGCCGGTCAAGAGGAGCAGCAGTGATGAAAGTCGACGTCACGACGCTTGAAGCCGGCTCCGCCGGGAGCATCGAACTGGCCGATCACGTGTTCGGGCTGGAACCGCGAAAGGATCTGCTCCATCGCATGGTGCGCTATCAGACCCTGAAGCGGATGGCAGGAACGCATCATTCTCAGGATCGCTCCGAAGTCACGGTCACGGGTAAGAAGGTCTACAAGCAGAAGGGCACCGGTGGCGCCCGTCACGGTGACAAGTCCGTGCCTCAATGGCGCGGCGGTGGCAAGGCACTTGGTCCGAAGCCGCGTAGCCACGCGATCGGCCTGCCGAAAAAAGTCCGAGCGCTGGCACTGCGTCATGCTCTATCGGCAAAGGCAAAGGCCGGCGACATCGTCGTTCTTGAAAAGGCGGCCTCGGCGGATGGCAAGACGGCCGGTCTGCGTGAGTCTTTTGGCAAACTCGAACTCAAGAATGCGCTGATTATCGATGGCGCGTCGCTTGATGCCACGTTTGTGCGGGCCGCGCGCAACATACCAAACATCGACGTTTTGCCGATCCAGGGCATCAACGTCTACGACATTCTGCGCCGCAGGAAACTGGTGCTGACGAAGGCGGCTGTCGCAGCCCTCGATCAGCGTTTCGCTGCGGCAGAGAAAATCGGTGAAAGGGCCTGAGGATGCAAAAGCTCAAAGCCTACGACATCATCCGCTCGCCAGTGATTACCGAGAAAGCGACTTTGCTTTCGGAAGCCAATCAGGTGGTCTTCAACGTCTCCAGCACGGCGACGAAGCCTGACATCAAGAGTGCCGTCGAGGCGCTGTTTGACGTCAAGGTGAAGGCCGTGAACACGTTTGTTCGCAAGGGCAAGATGAAGATGTTCCGAGGCCGCCGCGGCGTTCAAAGCAATGTCAAAAAAGCGATCGTCACGCTCGAAGACGGGCAGGCGATCGACGTTACAACCGGACTGTAAGGAGGCGAGGTCAAATGGCACTAAAGACATATCGACCGACGTCGCCCGGCCTTCGTCAGCTGGTGATCGTTGATCGCAAGGGATTGTGGAAAGGCGCTCCGGTTAAGATGTTGACCGAGGGCAAGTCGAAGACTGGTGGACGCAATGCGCATGGCCGTATTACGACGCGGCATATTGGCGGCGGTCACAAGCAGACTTACCGTCTTATCGACTTCAAGCGCCGCAAGTTTGACGTTCCGGGCAAGGTCGAGCGGATCGAGTATGATCCCAATCGCACCGCGTTTATCGCCCTCATCAAGTATGAGGATGGTGAGCTGAGCTATATCCTGGCACCGCAACGTCTGAGCGCAGGCGATACGGTGATTGCAGGTGAGAAGGTCGACGTGAAGCCTGGCAACGCAATGCCGTTGTCGAGCATGCCGATCGGCACGATCATCTACAACGTCGAGCTGAAGCCCGGAAAGGGTGGGCAGATCGCGCGCTCCGCAGGTGGGTTCGTTCAGCTTGTAGGACGCGATGCTGGTTGGGCCATCTTGAAGCTGAGCTCGGGCGAAACCCGGCGGGTGCGTTCCGATTGCATGGCCAGTGTTGGCGCGGTGTCCAATCCGGACCACGGCAATACGGTTGATTCAAAAGCTGGCCGGACCCGCTGGAAGGGCACACGGCCAACGGTTCGCGGCATCACCATGAACCCGGTCGATCACCCCAACGGTGGCCGCACCAATGGCGGTAAGCACTGGGCGACGCCGTGGGGCAAGCCGACCAAGGGTGCAAGAACCCGCAAGAACAAGACGTCGGACAGGTTTATTGTCCGTAGCCGTCATTTGAAGAAGAAGTAAGCGCGGGTAACCGCGCGACCGTTAAGGAGATAATGTCGTGGCACGTTCAGTCTGGAAGGGTCCGTTTGTCGACGGCTTCCTTCTCAAGAAGGCCGAGAAAGTGCGCGCCTCGGGACGCAACGAGATCATCAAGATCTGGAGCCGGCGCTCGACGATTCTGCCTCAGTTCGTGGGGCTGACGTTTGGCGTTTACAACGGCCGAAAGCACATCCCCGTGAGCGTTTCCGAGGACATGATCGGGCACAAGTTTGGTGAGTTCGCGCCAACGCGCAACTACTCCGGCCACGGCGGCGATAAGAAAGCGAGACGCTGATGGGCAAGAAGAGCCGGGAGCGCGTTCTCCCCGACAACGAGGCGAAGGCCGTTGCACGCAATTTACGTGTGTCGCCGCAAAAGCTGGACCTGGTGGCAAGCCTCATCCGGGGCAAGCCAGTAGAGCAGGCGCTTGCCGATCTTGAGTTTTCGCGCAAGCGGATCTCAGGGGACGTGCGCAAGTGTCTGATGAGCGCGGTCGCCAATGGCGAAAACAACCATCAGCTCAGCATCGATCAGCTGGTGGTGGCGGAAGCCTACGTCGGCAAGAACCTGGTGATGAAGCGTTTCCATGCGCGTGGCCGTGGGCGTTCGTCGATGGTCATGAAGCCTTTTTCGCAAATCACCGTGGTGGTGCGCGAAGTTGACGAGGACGAACTTGTGAACGTGCGTAAGCGTGCCAATGGCGGGAAGGTGAGGTCAAAGATCAAGACTGCTCCGCCTGCCGAGACGCAGCCACCCGCTGCCGAAGCGAAGGAGGCCGAGTAATGGGTCATAAAGTCAATCCGGTCGGCCTACGCGTCGGCATCAACCGTACTTGGGATAGCCGCTGGTTCGCGCGAGCGGGCGAGTACGGGCAGCTGCTGCATGAAGATTTGGCGATCCGCAAACACATCATGAAGATGCAGCGTCCGGCGGGCATCTCGAAAGTGGTCATCGAGCGCCCACATAAGAAATGCCGAGTGACGGTTCACACGGGCCGACCCGGTGTGCTGATCGGCAAGAAGGGCGCGGATATCGACAAGCTGCGCGGTGAATTGTCGAGGCTGACCGATAGTGAAGTGCATCTCAACGTCCTGGAAATCCGCAAGCCAGATATCGATGCGACGTTGATTGCCCAGAATATCGCTCAGCAGCTGGAGCGGCGAGTTGCGTTTCGGCGTGCGATGAAGCGGTCCGTGCAGTCGGCGCTGCGCAGCGGTGCGCAAGGCATTCGCATTAACGTTGCGGGCCGACTTGGCGGTGCGGAAATCGCACGAACCGAGTGGTACCGTGAAGGTCGCGTTCCGCTGCATACGCTCAGAGCCGATATCGATTTTGGCCGAGCGGAAGCGAAAACGGCTTACGGCATCATCGGTATCAAAGTCTGGGTCTACAAAGGCGAAATCATCGACCACGACCCGATGGCGTCTGAAAAGCGGGCCTTCGAAGGTGGCGATGGCGGGCGGCCGCGCCGCGATCGCGGTGGTCAAAGTGATACGCCGCGCGAGAGATAATTGCGTTTCGGTGACGCCGTGGAAGGCGAGACCGGACTGTGAAGATCGTGAGGATCTGAAGGATGAAGCAACCGAAGCGAACCAAGTTTCGCAAACAGTTCAAAGGCCGCATCAAGGGTGTGGCCAAGGGCGGAACGTCGCTCAACTTCGGCTCGCACGGTCTTAAAGCCGTTGAGCCGGAGCGCATTTCTGCGCGCCAGATCGAAGCCGCCCGTCGTGCGATTACGCGCCATATGAAGCGTGCTGGCCGCGTCTGGATTAGGATTTTTCCGGATTTACCTGTGACGGCGAAGCCAGCGGAAGTCCGCATGGGTTCGGGCAAGGGTGCGATCGACCGCTGGACTGCGCGGGTCAAGCCTGGACGCATCATGTTCGAGCTTGATGGTGTTGCCGATGGGGTGGCCCGTGAGGCTCTTGAACTTGGCGCGCAGAAGCTGCCGATCAAGACCCGCATTGTGACGCGCATCAGCTAGTGCGGATGTGTCGGGAGAAGAGAATTTGAGGACGTTTTAGAGATGAACGCCGCCGATATTAGAGACAAATCCGTCGACCAGCTCGACGACGAGCTCATGAAGCTGAAGAAAGAGCAGTTTAACCTGCGCTTTCAGCAGGCTTCCGGGCAGCTTGAGAATACATCGCGGATGCGCGTTGTGCGCCGGACCATTGCGCGCGTACTGACGATCCGCGAGGAAAAGCAGAAACAAGGCTGATCATGAGCTGGCCCAAGGGGGCCGGCCCGTAAAGGAACCGACTTATGCCAAAGCGCATCCTGCAAGGTGTCGTCGTCTCGGACAAAAACGACAAAACGGTCGTTGTTGAAGTCGAGCGCCGCTACACGCACCCGCTGTTCAAAAAGACCGTGCGCCGTTCGAAGAAGTACCAAGCGCATGACGAAAACAATCGTTGCAAGATTGGCGACCGCGTCCAGATCGTGGAGACGGCGCCGATCTCAAAGAACAAGCGATGGGCGGTGTTGGAGCAGCAGACCGCTTAGGCGAGTTTGCGCGAACGCTTCGTACGCGCTCCAGACAGCGCGATGGGACTTAAAACAACGGGCCGCCTGTAGAGCGGTCGAATAAGGAGCGAGAGCGATGATCCAGATGGAGACGAATCTCGACGTTGCTGACAACTCGGGCGCCCGTCGCGTGCAGTGCATCAAGGTACTGGGCGGCTCCAAGCGCAAGTACGCGACCGTCGGCGACATCATCGTCGTTTCGGTCAAAGAGGCGATTCCGCGTGGCCGTGTAAAAAAGGGCCAGGTGATGAAGGCTGTCGTGGTGCGAACCGCGAAGGGCGTGCGCCGTCCGGACGGTTCGTTGATCCGCTTTGACCGTAACGCGGCGGTGCTGGTCAATCCCCAGGGTGAGCCGATCGGCACGCGCATCTTTGGGCCGGTTACCCGTGAACTGCGCGCCAAGAAGCATATGAAGATTATTTCTTTGGCGCCGGAGGTGCTGTGAACATGGCGTTAGCAAAGATCAAAAAGGGTGACCGCGTCGTCGTCCTCGCCGGCCGTGATAAAGGCAAGCGCGGGGAAGTTATCGAGGTCCGACCCAAAGAGTCCCGCGCGTTGGTGCGCGGGGTCAACATGGTTCGCAGGCATCAGCGCCAGACGGCCAAGGACGAAGGTGGGATCATCTCCAAGGAGGCACCAATTCACGTGTCGAACTTGGCCGTCGAGGATCCGCGCGATGGAAAGCCAACGCGGGTGGGTATCAAGACACTCGAGGATGGCAGCCGTGTGCGTGTTGCCAAGCGTTCAGGCGAAGTGATTGCAGAGAAGAGTGCGTAAGCGATGGCCGAGAAACAGCAGGCTCAGGACGGGGCCAAGAAGAAAAAGAAGGACAAGAAGGGCGATGCCGCCTCCATGGCGCCGCCGTCTCCGCGTCCGGCTGACTATCAGCCGCGCATGAAGAAGGTTTATTGGGATGTTGTGCGGGAACAGCTCAAGGAGAAGTTCTCCTATGCGAACCCGATGCAGATTCCGAAAATACAGAAGATCGTCATCAACATGGGCGTTGGCGAAGCTGTCGCCGACCGCAAGAAGGTTGAAAATGCGAGTGGGGATCTGGCGAAGATCTCCGGGCAGCGGCCGGTGATTACCAGGGCGCGTAAATCGATCGCCGGGTTCAAGGTCCGGGAAGACATGGCGCTTGGCACCAAGGTGACACTGCGCGGCGATCGGATGTACGAGTTTCTCGACCGTCTCGTAACGATTGCGATGCCGCGTATCAAGGATTTCCGCGGCCTCAATCCGAAGAGTTTCGATGGTCGCGGTAACTTTGCCGTCGGCATCAAAGAGCACATCGTGTTCCCAGAGATCGATTACGACAAGGTCGATGAAGTTTTGGGAATGGACGTTGTTGTCTGCACCTCGGCGGACAACGACGATGAAGCGCGAGAATTGTTGAGGGCCATGAATTTTCCGTTCCGCAACAACTAAGACGCGGCAACTGCGGGTGACATGGTCAGAGAAGTTTTGAGTTTAGAGACCTCGGCGTGAATGATTTGCGGCGCGGGCTTTAAAGGACCTCGGGGCTAATCCCCGAAAGGCCTTTGGAGAAAGTAGAGAATGGCGAAAGTCGGAAAAAAACAGAACAACGAGAAGCGGCGCAAGCTGGCGCAGCAGTATGCGGAGAAGCGCAAGCATCTGAAGGAGGTGACAAAAGACCTCTCGATGCCACCTGAAGAGCGTTTCGCGGCTCGGCTGAAGCTTGCTGAACTTCCGCGCAATTCGGCACAGGTGCGTGTGCGGAACCGCTGCGAGATTACCGGACGTCCGCGCGGATACTACCGCAAGATGAGGATGTGCCGAAATATGCTGCGAGAGCTGGCGAGCCAGGGTCGTATTCCTGGCGTTGTTAAGTCGAGCTGGTGAGGAAAGGGTAACGTCAGATGTTAGTCAACGATCCACTTGGCGATATGCTCACCCGCATCCGCAACGCGCAACTTCGCCGTCGTCCGAAAGTATCGACCCCGGCTTCTAAGCTGCGCGGCCGGGTTCTTGATGTGTTGGAGTCGGAAGGCTTCATCCGTGGGTATATGCGCGTCGAACAAAAGGGCGAGCACCCAGAGTTCGAGATCGAGTTGAAGTACTTCAACGGCCAGCCGGCGATCAAAAAGATCAAGCGCGTGTCCACGCCGGGCCGCCGGGTCTATTCACCGGTCAAGGAACTGCCAACGGTCGCTAACGGTCTTGGCGTCTCGATCCTGTCGACCCCGCGCGGTGTGATGTCGGATGTGCGGGCCCGCGAGGAGAAAGTTGGCGGCGAGATTCTGTGCAACGTATTCTAATGGTGGGACCCGGCAAAACGGTGCCGGGGCGATGGAACGGTTATGTCACGTATCGGTAAAAGACCTGTCGCGCTGCCATCCGGTGTCACGGTGAAGCTGGAAGGGCAGACAGTGAATATGAAGGGCTCCAAGGGCGAGTTATCGTTCACGGTGCCCGAAGACTGCTCGGTGGAGCAGTCGGCGGATGGCATCGTCATCAAGCCGAATGATGAATCGAAGCAAGCCCAGGCCATGTGGGGCATGTCGCGCACGCAAGTGTCGAACTTGGTCGAAGGGGTGACGAACGGGTTTTCCAAAACCCTCGAGATCCAGGGCGTCGGTTATCGTGCGGCGATGAAGGGTAAGGACCTGCAGCTCAACCTCGGTTTCAGCCATGAAGTGGTGCATAAGATTCCGAAGGGTGTGCAGATCGCTGTTTCGGGCGCCAAGCAGGAAGTCATTACGGTAAGCGGAATCGACAAACAACTCGTTGGACAGGTTGCGGCGGAGATCCGCAGCTACCGTCCGCCCGAGCCCTACCAGGGCAAAGGTGTGCGTTATCAGGGCGAGTACATCTTCCGTAAGGAAGGCAAGAAGAAATAAGGACGGACGAGATGGCCTCGGTTACGAAGAATTTTGTCAAACGGCGTGATCGCGTGCGTCGGGCTTTGAGGAAGAAGTCGGAAGGGCGCCCGCGATTGTCGGTGCACCGGTCCTCGAAGCATATTTATGCGCAGGTGATCGATGATGTCGGTGGTCAAACGCTGGCCGCAGCCTCGACGCTCGACAAGCAGCTCCGCGGCGACATGAAAACTGGCGCTGATAAGGACGCCGCGACGGCGGTTGGAAAGCTGTTGGCCGAGCGTGCAACCGCGGCGGGTGTCAAATCTGTCGTGTTCGATCGCGGCGGATTTCTGTTTCATGGGCGCATCAAAGCGCTCGCCGATGCCGCCCGTGAAGGCGGCTTGGACTTCTAGGATTTGAGAGGAATTAGTTCGTGGCACGATCTCCAGAAGGCGGCCGTCGGGGCCGTGATCGCGAAGAGCGCGATAGCGAGTTTTCCGATAAGCTGGTCCACATCAACCGCGTTGCGAAGGTGGTTAAGGGCGGCAAACGCTTCGGTTTCGCAGCGCTGGTTGTCGTTGGCGACCTAAAGGGTCGCGTCGGTTTCGGTCACGGCAAGGCGCGTGAGGTGCCTGAGGCGATCCGCAAGGCGACTGAAGCAGCTAAGCGTGAGCTGGTCCGGGTACCGCTCCGCGATGGCCGTACGCTGCATCACGATAGTGTCGGTCGGCACGGTGCGGGCCGCGTTGTTCTGCGCTCGGCACCTCCGGGGACGGGTATCATCGCAGGCGGTGCGATGCGCGCCGTCTTCGAAATGCTCGGTGTGCACGATGTTGTGGCCAAGTCGCTTGGTTCGACCAACCCTTACAACGTTGTCAGGGCTACGATCGAAGCGCTGAAGGAACAGGAAAACCCGCGTACCATCGCGGCGCGCCGCGGCCTCAAGGTGTCGGATATCGTAGCGCGGCGGCGCGATGCGTCGACTGCTGCGGAAGCCCCGGCCGAGGCGTAAGGTTGCAGATTGGCCCCGGCAGGTCTGCGCCGTAACTCGGGACTCTGTTGGATTTGGTGAAGTTGAGACGGTGGTAGAGTAATGGCCGATACAACAAAGAAGACGATCACGGTCCAGCAGATCCGTAGTGCGATCCGCCGACCGGAAGTGCAGACGCAAACGCTGAAGGGATTAGGGCTGAACAAGCTCAACCGGACGCGGACGTTGGAAGATACGCCGGCGGTGCGCGGAATGATCGCGCGCGTCGCACATCTCGTGCGTGTCGTGGAATAGGCCCAGCGGGCGGTTTTAGTCGAACAGAAGAATTCACGTGGGACGCCGAATGGAAGCGGATTGCTTTCAGGGCAATTCAAGGGTCCCGTATAGTTGAGGAGCTCGAAGTCGCATGCGGCTTAATGAGATCAAAGACAACCCAGGCGCCAACAAGAAGCGCGTGCGCGTTGGTCGAGGCATTGGATCGGGCTGCGGCAAAACCGGTGGCCGTGGCGTCAAGGGGCAGAAATCCCGTACTGGCGTTGCCATCGGCGGATTCGAAGGCGGCCAAATGCCGCTCTACCGGCGCCTGCCGAAGCGCGGCTTTAGTAAGTGGCGCCGTAAGTCGTTCAACGAAGTGAGCCTGTCGCGGCTGCAAGAAGCCGTCGACGCCGGCCGGCTCGATGCCGGACAAGAGATCGACGTCAGCAAGCTGGTCGAAGCGGGTGTACTGCGGAGGCGGCTTGATGGGGTGCGGGTTCTTGGGGTCGGCGAGTTGAAGACGGCTTTAAAGTTGAAGGTCGATCATGCAACCGGTTCGGCAAAGGCTGCCATTGAAAAAGCCGGCGGGTCTGTTTCGATCATCGAAAAGAAGGTGTTTGAGGCCGACGAGCAAAAGCGTGCTAAGTCGGCAGCCAAAAAGGCCGAGAAAGAGAAGAAGTAAGACAACTTCTCGGCACCTGGGTTGGAACCCAGCGAAGGTCGAGAGATGTCTTAGTACGGCATGATGGCCACCTATTTAACGGCGCCTGGGAGCTTCGCATCCTTGGCGCCGAAACCACATTGGCCAACGCAGCGCTGATCGAACCGGGTAATACCGAGGAAACATCGGCGCCTCTTGAGGGTCGGGAGACAGAACGTCATGGTATCCGCTGCCGAGCAGCTCGCCCAGAATATCAATTTCTCCGCATTCAGTAAGGCTGAGGATCTGCAACGTCGCATCTGGTTCACTCTGGGTGCGCTTGTTGTTTATCGTTTCGGAACGTTCATTCCGATCCCGGGGATCAATCCCCAAGCCTTCGCGGAAACCTTCGAGCGGTCGTCGCAGGGCATCCTCGGGATGTTCAATATGTTCGCGGGTGGTGCGGTGGAGCGCATGGCGATCTTCGCGCTGAACATCATGCCCTACATCTCCGCTTCTATCATCATGCAGTTGATGACGAGCGTGAACAAACAGCTCGAGCAGCTAAAGAAGGAGGGGGAGCAGGGCCGCAAGACAATCAACCAGTATACGCGCTACCTGACGGTGCTTCTGGCGACGTTTCAGGCGTATGGGATTTCGATTGGGCTTGAGGGAATGCAGACCCAGTCTGGCGCGGTCGTGATGGATCCGGGCTGGTTTTTCCGGGCGTCGACCGTGATCACCCTGGTTGGCGGGACCGTGTTCTTGATGTGGCTTGGTGAACAGGTCACGCAGCGAGGTATCGGCAACGGCATTTCACTGATCATCTTCGCGGGTATCGTCGCGGGAATGCCGTCGGCGATTGCCGGGCTTTTCCAACTGTCCTACGAGGGTTCGATCCCGGTCGTAATCGCGTTTGGCGTCCTCGCTTTGATGGCCGTAGTGGTGCTGTGTATCGTCTTCATGGAGCGTGCCCAGCGGCGATTATTGATCCAGTACCCGAAGCGGCAAGTTGGTAATCAGATGATGCAAGGCAATGCATCGCATCTGCCGCTGAAGCTAAACTCCGCCGGTGTGATCCCGCCGATCTTTGCCTCGTCCTTGTTGCTGCTGCCGACAACAGCGGCACAGTTTACGGCAACCCCGGATGCCGAGGGTGGCTCACAATGGCTGAACTACATGGTGGCGTTGCTTGGTTATGGGCAGCCGCTGCATATGGCGATCTACGCCGCGCTCATTATCTTTTTTGCGTTCTTCTATACGGCGGTGGTGTTCAACCCGCAGGAAACCGCTGACAATCTGCGTAAGTACGGTGGCTATATCCCAGGGATCCGTCCGGGCGCCAAAACCGCCGAATACATCGACTATGTGCTGACACGCATTACTGTCGTAGGCGCGTTATACCTGGCAGCTGTCTGTCTATTGCCGGAGCTGATGATCGCCAACACTCCGGTACCGCAGACTTTCGCAGCCGTTCTCGGCGGCACCTCGCTGCTGATCGCCGTTAGCGTCACTATGGACACGGTTGCGCAGGTTCAAAGCCACCTGTTGGCGCATCAGTACGAAGGGCTGATCAAAAAAGCCCAACTCAAGGGAGCCACGCCAACGTCGCGGAGGGGAAGACGCCGATGAACTTAATCTTGCTAGGGCCGCCAGGCGCGGGCAAAGGAACGCAGGCTGAGCAGATTTCAGCCAAGCATGGCATCGTACAGCTCTCGACAGGTGAGATGCTACGTGCGGCGGTTAAGGCGGGAACAGAGGTCGGCCTGAAAGCCAAGGCGATCATCGAATCGGGTGGGCTTGTCTCAGACGAGATCGTTGTCGGCATCATTTCAGAGCGGATCGATCAGCCAGATTGTGCCAATGGGTTCATTCTGGATGGCTTCCCAAGGACGCTACCGCAGGCCGCTGCGCTCGAAACACTGCTCGGCACGAAAGGCAAAACGCTTGACGCCGTTATCGAGATCAAGGTCGACGACGAGGCGTTGGTGGAGAGGATCACGGGGCGGTTTTCGTGCGCGGATTGCGGAACCGGCTACCATGATAAATACAAGACGCCGGCTAAAGAGGGCGTTTGCGATAAGTGCGGAAGCACTCAGTTTTCGCGGCGTGCTGATGACAATGAAGAGACGGTTCGCAACCGGCTGATGGCCTATTATCGTGAGACCGCACCCCTGATTGGCTACTATTTCGCTAAAGAACGTCTGAAGAGCGTTGATGGAATGGCAGATATCGACGAAGTGGCGCGGCAGATCAATGCAATCCTTGGTTGAGTTTACGCCCGTTACTCGCGGGTGCTTCCAGCATTGACGACAGACCGTGCCGCGTATAGAAGACTAGGATTTTCGGATCCAGAAAGCTCGTGCAGGTTCGCAGGGATGACCGCTGCGGACAGTCCGGCTTTTGTGACAACAAACCAAACCTGCACGGCGCCGCGCGATAAGGGCGGCCGCTGTGCGTTCGTATTTGGACTTAGGTACCAGGAGAACGACACGTGGCCCGCATTGCTGGCGTGAACATCCCAACTCAGAAACGCGTTCCGATCGCGCTGCAGTACATCCATGGCATCGGAACGAAGTTTGCCCATGATATCTGCTCAAAAGTGGGCATCCCTCCCGAACGTCGCGTCAATCAGTTGACCGATGCCGAGGTGTTGCAGATCCGCGAAGCGATCGACCGCGACTATAGCGTTGAGGGCGATCTTCGCCGCGAGACGGCGATGAATATCAAGCGGCTTATGGATTTGGGCTGCTATCGGGGTTTGCGCCATCGCCGCGGTCTTCCGGTGCATGGGCAGCGCACGCACACCAACGCGCGCACCCGCAAAGGCAAAGCGAAGCCAATCGCAGGCAAGAAGAAATAATCGGCCGCAGATTAGCGGTGGCTCCGGATTTCCGGAGCGGTCCGCCGGTGCACCCAGGGCAACGCCGGTATCAGTGCAGATGAGAGAGTGACGAAATAGATGGCCAAAGAACAGCAGCGGGGCAAGGTTCGCCGCCGCGAGAAGAAGAACATCTCCTCGGGCGTGGCGCACGTCAACGCCAGCTTCAACAACACTATGATCACGATTACCGATGCTCAAGGCAACACGATTTCGTGGTCTTCGGCCGGTATGATGGGCTTCAAAGGTTCGCGCAAATCCACTCCGTTCGCGGCGCAGATGGCGGCTGAGGATGCCGGGCGAAAGGCTCAGGATCACGGCATGAAGGTGCTTGAAGTGGAAGTGACCGGGCCTGGATCGGGCCGTGAATCAGCACTGCGCGCACTGCAGTCGCTTGGGCTGCAAATTACTTCGATCCGGGACGTCACGCCGATCCCGCACAATGGTTGCCGTCCACGCAAACGCCGCCGCGTTTAAGAGCGGCTCGGCGCCCAATTGCGCTCGCGGTTGTTGTCCGCACCAGCGCGTCAGTGCGCGCTGTACTACCCGGGACGAACCGGACAATTGATACCCAATCGTGGTTTGCGCGCCAGCTGCGGCGTCGCCCACGAGCAAAGAACGAGGTTACCACCCGTGTCGATGACAACGATCATGCAAAAAAATTGGCAGGACCTGATCAAGCCAGCCAAGCTTGAAATCGAGCCCGGTCGCGATAGCTCCCGGACCGCGACGATGGTGGCCGAGCCACTGGAACGCGGCTTCGGTATGACGCTCGGTAATGCACTACGCCGGGTTTTGCTGTCGTCGCTGCAGGGGGCTGCGATCAAGACGGTGCAAATCGATGGAGTGCAGCACGAGTTCTATTCGGTTGCCGGTGTGCGGGAAGATGTTACGCACGTCGTTCTCAACCTGAAAGAGGTGGCGCTGCGGCTGCATTCGGAAGGCCCGAAGCGGATGGTGCTGCGCAAGGAGGGACCGGGCCCGGTTCTGGCCGGCGACATCGAGACGGGATCGGAAGTTGACATCCTGAATCCTGAGCATGTGATCTGTCACCTCGACCAGGGTGCCAGCATCCGCATGGAGCTGACGGCGGATCTCGGCAAGGGTTATGTGCTCGCCGATCGTAACCGCCCAGACGACGCGCCAATCGGCTTGATCCCTATCGATAGCCTCTACAGCCCCGTGAAAAAGGTGTCCTACAAGGTCGAGCACACCCGCGAGGGACAGGATCTCGACAAGGACAAACTGACCATGCAGATCGAGACCGATGGCTCGATTACGCCGGAGGACGCGGTGGCGTTTGCCGCGCGCATTCTGCAGGATCAGCTTTCGGTGTTCATCAACTTCGAAGAACCCAAGAAGCAGGAAGAAGAGCCGCGCCATCCGGAGCTATCGTTCAATGCTGCGTTGCTCAAGAAAGTCGACGAACTGGAACTGTCGGTGCGTTCGGCCAACTGCTTGAAGAACGATAACATCGTATACATCGGCGACCTCATTCAGAAATCGGAAGCCGAAATGCTGCGGACGCCGAACTTTGGGCGTAAGTCGCTGAATGAAATCAAGGAAGTTCTGGCCGCCATGGGCTTGCACCTTGGCATGGAAGTACCGAACTGGCCGCCCGACAACATAGAGGAACTGGCCAAGCGGTTCGAAGATCAGTACTGAGAAGGCGAAATATCGGGGGTAAAGGTTGCGGCGTCAGAGATGCCGCGGGACCTGAACCCTCACTAACAACGAGGCGAGGCCGAAGAACCTCCCCGTCAAACAACCGAAGAGAAGGTTAGACACGATGCGACATAAGAAATTCGGCCGGCGCTTCTCGCGCGATTCCGGTCACCGCCAGGCGATGTTTTCGAATATGGCGGCGTCTCTCATCCGCCACGAGCAGATCGTCACGACGTTGCCGAAGGCGAAGGACCTGAAACGGGTCGTCGACAAGTACATCACGCTGGCCAAACGCGGTGATCTGAACTCCCGGCGGCTTGCGGCTGCACGACTTCGCGATGAAGACATGGTCAAGAAGCTGTTCGATGTGCTGGCTGACCGGTATCGCGATCGCAACGGCGGCTACACTCGGGTTTTGAAGGCTGGTTTCCGTTATGGCGACAACGCTCCACGCGCCGTTATCGAGCTCGTCGACCGCGATGAAAGCGTGAAGGGCAAGGAAGACCGCGAGCGGCACGAGGCGGAGCTGGCGGAAGAGGCCGAGCAGGCCGCACCTCCACCCGGCCTCTAGGTGGCATACAAGACTTTCACTGGGCTTTATGCTTGTGAACGGCTCCGGCGATTGGCTGCTGGGGCCGTTTTTAATTCTTGTGTAATGCCAACGTGAAAAGACTGTCATGTTACCGGCACGCATTTGCCACACTGGCCTATTCCACTATCTAATCGGTGGGCTCTCAATCGACGGGCGGTGGAATGATGCAACGAATGAATTGGCAAGCGGCGAAAACAGCTGTCATCGGCGTCTTGGGGCTGGCCGTTATGGCGGGCGCGGGACTGTGGGGTACTGGCGAGTCAGCAGATGCGCAACAGCGGGTGCCGCCGCCGTCCCGAGAAGCTGTACAGTATTCGTTCGCACCGATCGTACGGTTGGCAGCGCCAGCCGTCGTTAATGTATACGTCTCCTCGCGGGTCCGGCGATCCCGCTCGGCATTTGCCGATGACTTCTTCGGCCGTTTCTTTGGCGATGATTTCGACCTTGGCATGCCGCGGGAGCGGGTGCAGTCGTCACTGGGATCGGGCGTGATCGTCAGCCCCGATGGGCTGATCGTGACCAATACGCACGTTGTGAAGGGGCGCGGGAAAACAGAGATCCGCGTGGCGCTTTCCGATCAGCGCGAGTTCGACGCGAAGGTCATCGCCAAGGACAAAAAAACTGACATCGCTATTTTGAAGATCCGGGGGAACGGTGAGGACTTTCCATTCATGCGGTTCGCCGATTCCGACGCTTTACAGGTCGGCGATCTCGTGTTGGCGATCGGCAATCCTTTCGGTGTCGGCCAGACCGTCACGAGTGGGATCGTCTCGGCGCAGGCGCGCTCGCAGATCTCGTCAGACGCCGTCTTTATCCAGACCGATGCCGCGATCAATCCGGGCAACTCAGGTGGTGCGCTGGTTGATGTCAAAGGCCGACTCATCGGAATCAACACAGCGATTTTCTCGCGCTCGGGCGGGTCAAACGGCATCGGCTTCGCGATTCCCTCGAACCTGGTGAAGCTGCATGTCGATAGCGCTGTCGACGGGCGCAAGATTGAACGTCCATGGCTTGGCGCGCGACTGCAATCAATGGATCGGGACATGGCGGAGGCACTTGGTGCAACGCGTATCTCTGGCGCCGTTGTCATGCGTGTCTACGAGGACGGACCTGCGCAACGGGCCGGGTTGCAGAATGGTGATATCGTGACCAGGGTTGATGGTTTTGATGTTGCCGACGCACGTGGGGTTAACTACCGGCTGACGACACGCGGGGTTGGCAAGCGGGCCAGATTGAGGATTGTCCGCGACGGCCGCGAGCGCGACGTGCGTGTGCTTTTGGCGGCAGTGCCGAAGCTTAAGCGTAGCGACATCCGCGATCTTTCGGGTGTACATCCGCTCGACGGCGCGCGTGTAGCAAACTTGTTGCCGACACTTGCTGAGGAACTGGAGATCGAACTAGACGAGGGCGTTGTTGTCATCTCCGTGCAGAAGCGCTCGACGGCCGCGAAGTTAGGATTCCGCAAGGGCGATGTGATTACCGAGATTAGCAAACGGCCGGTACGCAATTTGAAGGACCTTGTGTCGAAATTGAAAGGGCGCCGCAGGGTTTGGACGATGAATGTCAATCGTGGCGGTCGAAACCTCGAATTGCGGGTGCCGGGCTGAAGCCGCGGCTCCGCGTCAGGGCGGCGAGATGAGTGATCTGTTTCAAGCGGCCGGACTGGAAAAGGGGGCACCGCGGCCGCTGGCGGATCGGCTTCGACCGCAGAAGCTCTCCGAGGTCGTAGGGCAGGCGCAGATCCTCGGTCCGGATGGTGTGCTGACGCGAATGCTGCGGTCGGGTCGGCTGTCGAGCATGATCCTATGGGGGCCGCCGGGCTGCGGAAAGACGACGGTCGCGCGACTTATTGCGGAGGAAACCGAGCTCGATTTTGAGCAATTGTCGGCGATCTTTTCGGGCGTGCAGGATCTGCGAAAGGCTTTTGACCGGGCGAAGGGGCGGCGCAGTCAGGGCAAGGGCACGCTGCTATTTATCGACGAGATCCATCGTTTCAATCGGGCGCAACAAGATTCCTTCCTTCCTCATATGGAGGACGGGACGATCACGTTGATTGGCGCAACTACGGAAAACCCGTCGTTTGAGCTGAATGCCGCCTTGCTTTCGCGGGCCGTCGTTTTGACCTTTGAACGGCACGATGAAGACTCTTTGGAAACCCTGTTGCAACGCGCCGAGGCTGAGGAAGGGCAGGCGTTGCCACTTGACGCTGAAGCCCGAGAGGCCATCAAAGCGATGGCCGATGGTGACGGGCGGACGATCATCAACCTAGCCGAGGAGGTGTTCGCAGCCTCGGAGCCAGGCGCCGATCCAATTGACCGGGCTCAGCTGGTTCAACTCGTGCAGCGCCGAGCGCCGCTCTACGACAAGGGCCGCGACGGGCATTACAACTTGATCTCAGCGCTGCATAAAGCGGTGCGGGGCTCGGACCCGGATGGGGCGCTCTACTGGTTATGCCGAATGCTCGACGGCGGGGAAGACCGTCTGTTTATCGCCAGGCGCCTGGTTCGGATGGCGGTGGAAGACATCGGACTGGCGGATCCGCAAGCTGTTACGCAGGCTCTAGCGGCGAAAGATACATTCGACTTTCTTGGTTCGCCGGAGGGTGAGCTGGCGCTCGCCCAGGCAACGATCTATCTGGCAACGGCACCCAAGTCGAACGCGGCTTACGTGGCTTACAAAGCGGCCATGCGGGCGGCAAAGGAACATGGTTCGCTGGCGCCGCCGAAGCATATCCTCAACGCGCCGACGAAATTGATGGCAGACGAAGGGTATGGCGCTGGCTATGCTTACGATCACGACGCGCCGGATGGTTTTTCAGGGCAGAACTACTTTCCCGACGAAATCGATCAGCGGCCAACATTCTATGATCCGCCAGAGCGGGGTTTTGAGCGGGAAATACGCAAACGCCTGACTTACTGGGACGGTCTCAGGCGTAAGCGAGGTGAGTGAAGGCGTTAGTTGCGCGCGTTTGTAATGCGCTTGCCGAGTTCTTCGACCATAAACTCCACTGAGGCCCGTTGTTCCTGGATCACGAGGAGACCGGGTGTATTGAGGAGAAACCGGAGGGCGTCGACCGCTTTCTCAATGCCGGTTGCGTACTCGTCGTCGGATAGAGCCTGGCGGTCTGCCTCGACAGCGTAAATCTGGCAGGTTGCGTAAACATGGTGGGCATGCCACACGGCGTCGCGCTCGCGCCGGGCCTGATCGGCCAGTTTAGCGCATGTCGCATGATAGCCCTGAACAGCAGCCATACGGGCTTGGCTGAGTGTGTCGAGGCCCGCGTTCGCGATTGTGATTGAAAGCAGCAGGCTCGTAGAAATCGTCAAAAAATGCCAAATTCTCATTTCATCCTCCATTCTACTTAAACGCGTCTTTGCCGGTGGCGGATCTGCAGGGTTGCGTTGGACTGTATCATTGGCTTGCGTTCGCCAACGGATGGGGCATTGTGACGGCCAGCAGGTGTGCACCGCGTTCGTCGGATTATAGGGAAAAGTGATGACCGTTGAGTTCAAAAAGCTCTGGTATGGACACCCGATCAACGAGAGCATCGCGGCGCCGTGCATCGCGACGCGGCAGGTCGTCAACCTGGAAGGCAAAACGGTGCCGAAGGGTTATCCGGTTTACGCCAACCAATGCGCTATCCGCATGAGCGTTGCGTTGAAGCGCGCCGGCGTAACAGCTGATCAACTTGGCCGTATCGCCACATGCGGTGCGCACCCGCGTGAGGAGATGCACTACATCAACGCGACCCAGTTGGCGAACGCGATCGCCAGCGCAAACCTGCCGGGTTTTGCGCCGATTCAGAAAATCACCGGGGAAGACGCCGCCAAGTTCTATCCGGAGCTTTTTGGGCGAACCGGCGTCTTGTTCATCAAAGACTATTGGCACCGCTCTTCGGACCATGCAGACCGGCCGACCGGCGATCATATCGACGTGTGGAATGGTTACCGCTCCAGCGCCAAGTGGTTGATGGAGTGGTTTTCCTGGCTTGGCTATTATTCGAATTACGCCGGTGCCCGGGAAATCTGGTTCTGGGAAGTTAAATAGGGCCGGACCGGTGCGGCGGGAGAGATAGGCATGCGCTATTTGTTGGCGATGGTTTTAGGCGCGGCGGCGGCTCTGGCCGCGACGCTGACGATTAGCGCGCCGTTGGCGAACTTCGTCGTCGGCCTGTTTGCTTTCGAAAGCCCCGATGAGGTCTCCAACTTGGAAGACGTGGTCTTTATGGGCACCAATCTGGTGGCGCTACTGATCGGCTGGACAATCGGCTGGGCGGTGGGCGGCAATTTAGACGAAGACGACGAAGCGGTCTGATCGGCCTTGAACTTCGGCTTTGCAGCACTTGGACGGTTGCAGTATACGTGTCGGCTTGTTTGAATCTGGGCATTGTTTGCCGCTGGCTGCCGTTGTTGAGGTTTCGGCCTAAGGGGCCCTCGATCGATGAAACTCTTCCTGCTTGCATGCGCGGGCGGCGCGCTGGGCGCCGGCGCGCGTTATCTCGTCGGTGTTGGCGTGGTACGTATCCTGGGAACACCGGTTGGTTTCCCGTGGGCGACGTTGTGCGTGAACATCGTCGGTTCGTTTCTCATGGGGCTATTCATCGAGGCCTTGGCTCTGCGGGTGGCAGGTTCATCTGAATTGAGGACGTTTGTGGCGGTGGGCGTACTTGGCGGCTTCACAACCTTTTCGGCATTCTCGCTCGACTTCGCGGTGCTGATGATGCGCAAGGAGGAGTTGGCGGCGGGGATTTATGTGGTCTCCTCTGTCACGTTGTCGATCATGGCGCTCTATGGTGGATTTATGCTCGCACGGCAGGTGCTGACATGAGCGCTCCCGTTGAAACGATCGAGGTGCAGCCGGATGAAGCCGGCATTCGGCTCGACCGCTGGTTCAAGATCCACTTTCCCTACATCACCTATGGCTATCTGCAAAAGTTGTTGCGCTCCGGCCAGGTGCGGGTCGATTCCAAGCGCGTAACAGCCAACGCGCGGTTGGACCCGGGATCACAAATACGGGTGCCGAAAGTGGTGCGCGATCCACCGCCGGCGGCGCCTTCGTTGAAGCCTCCGCCGGGGCTGTCGAAAGCCGACCGCTCACTGATCGAGGGGATGATCCTTTTTGAAGACGATCATCTGTTTGTCCTGAACAAACCGTTCGGGCTGGCGGTGCAGGGCGGGTCAAAGACCAAGCGTCACATCGACGGGATTCTCGAAGGTATGGCCGACCGCTTCCGTGACCGGCCACGGCTGGTCCATCGGCTGGATAAGGACACGACCGGTGTGTTGCTCGTCGCCAAGCACCGGGACGCGGCGGCGAGACTGGGCAAGATCTTCCGGACGCGCTCGGCCGCGAAAACTTATTGGGCGTTGGTACAGGGGATTCCAAAGCCTCCGCAGGGCAAGATCGAAGCGGCGCTGGTCAAGGCTGCAGGTCCAGACGGCGACCGAGTGCGCAAGTCGTTGCCTGGTGAGCAGAAGGAAGCCATGCACGCGACAACCCATTATTCGGTCATCGACCGGGTCGGACAGAAGGCGGCTTGGGTGTCGCTGAAACCGGTGACCGGGCGGCAGCATCAGCTGCGTGCGCACATGTCGATCATCGGCCACCCCATTGTCGGCGATGACAAGTACGAAGGGCACATCAACCTGCCTGCGGAAAACATGGTCAACAAGCTACATCTGCATTCACGCAGGCTGATGCTGCCGCATCCGTTCGTGCCTGGCGAAAAGCTCGATGTCAGTGCTCCGTTGCCGCCGCACATGCTCGAGACCTGGGAACTGCTCGGGCTCGATCCGGCACGCTATGACGCCTAGGCGGGATGGGTTTCCGTGCCATCTCATCGTGTCGGCCCTTTGAGCCCCCTTTTGATGCTAATAAATCCAGGCCATGAAACTCATCATTTTTGATTGCGACGGGACGATCGTCGACAGCCAACATGCTATCGCCGAAGCCATGTCCATTGCGTTTCAGGACCATGGCCTTGTCGCGCCGAAGCGTGAAAAGGTGATTGGGGTCGTCGGTTTGTCGCTGGTCGAGGCGGTTTTCGGACTGCTGCCTCAGGACGCAGACGAGGAGACCGCGATTGCGATCTCCGAGAGCTACAAGAGGGCGTTCGCGGATTTGCGCCAACAACCCGATCACCATGAACCGTTGTTTGCCGGAGCCGCCGAAGCTTTGGTCGAATTGGCGGCGCGGGATGACGTTATCCTCGGCATTGCCACGGGCAAGTCGCGGCGGGGAGTTGACGCGCTGTTTGAGCGTGAGGATTTGGCGCATCTTTTTGTGACGATCCAAACGGCCGACGATCATCCCTCTAAACCGCATCCTTCGATGATTCATCAGGCGATGCGGGAATGCTCGATCGAGCCGGCGCGAACCGTCATGATAGGCGACACAACTTACGATATCGAGATGGCCTGTGCGGCAGAGGTTGCTGGCCTCGGGGTGTCCTGGGGGTATCATCCGCATGAATTGCTGGTGGAGGCCGGTGCGGATGAGATCGTTTCCGATTATGCGCTGCTTGCGGAAGCCGTCGAGCGGCTGTTGCAGACAAAGGGCGAGGTGACGTGACGACAGGGGCCGGTCAATCGGAACGACCGCTGCCGAAGCGGTTTTACAAAGAGGTCAGTGTCGACGCTGAGACCGCTGGTGGGAATGCCGCGGACGGCGTCTGGCGGTTGCTACTCGACGGGCGGCCGGTGAAAACGCCGGGCAAGGCTCTTGTTGCTGTTGCGACGCCCGTTCTTGCTGAAGCGCTTGCGGAGGAGTGGCGGGCGCAGGGCGAGTTCATCGATCCTGAAACCATGCCAATCACCAAGATCGTCAACTCAGCGATCGACGGTGTCGCTGGCCGCGAGACGGAGGTTGCCGAGGACATCGTAGCTTTTGCGGGCTCCGATCTTCTTTGTTATCGGGCCGACGGCCCCGTTGAGCTCGTCAGGGGCCAGGCGGCGAGTTGGGATCCGGTTCTCAGTTGGGCGCGAGAGGCGATGGGAGCCCCGTTCGTTGCGGCCGAGGGTGTGATGCCGGTGGTGCAACCCGAAGAGGCGCTGGCTGCTTTTGCCAAGGAAATCGACGGCGCTGAAGCACTTGAACTCTGTGCGCTGCACGTTTTGACAACGTTGACCGGGTCTGCGTTGCTCGCGTTAGCGCACATCCGCGGCGCGATTTCTGCCGAGGCGGCGTGGGCGGCGGCGCATGTCGATGAGGATTATCAGATCGAACAGTGGGGTGAAGACAAGGAAGCTTCTACGCGGCGCCAGTTGCGCTGGCAGGAGTTCCTGGCGGCAAGCACGGTATGTGAAGCGCTGCGTTGTTAGTGCTCTGGAGGTCTCCGCACGCGAGACTCAGTATTTATCCCGAACTCTTGATCTGTCGCATTTAGATTTGATGCGGTTTCACAAAATTATATTGAAGATTTATTTTTTATTGATTATTAATTAAGATTTATTACTTGTTTATATTTCTTTTTGTTGGAGTTTCATTTATAGCCTTGCAAACTAAACATTGAGATGCAAGCAACGTGCGGCTCGATAGTCAATTAGAATAGGCCGGTTTGGGCGTAAGAAGCGGTTGAGGTATGACCTTTGACGAAGTGGCATTCCGTTCCCTGCCCAGTTCGCAAGATCCACCCGTTGGTTGCGTTTGCGCTGAGGCGTGCGCGTGCTATCTGAGCGGCGACAGCCTATTCACTCACCGAAGAATTGATCCAATCTCAGGTGAACAGGCTCTAACCTGCCAACGCACCCAATTCCGATAATTCAAGAACCATAGGGGCGCTTTCATGAAAGCCGTGATCGAGGAACTGGAACAACGTCGCGCCAATGCCCGTCTCGGTGGCGGCCAGAAGCGAATCGACGCGCAGCACACTCGTGGCAAGCTGACGGCGCGCGAGCGTATCGACTTGTTGATGGATGAGGGGTCGTTCGAAGAGTACGACATGTACGTCGAGCACCGCTGCGTCGAATTCGGTATGGAGAAGACTAAAATATCCGGTGACGGCGTTGTGACCGGTTGGGGCACGATCAACGGTCGCACGGTCTACGTTTTCGCCAAGGACTTCACGGTATTCGGCGGTTCCTTGTCGGAGACGCACGCCAAGAAGATCACCAAGATCCAAGATATGGCGTTGAAGAACCGGGCGCCGATCGTCGGTTTGTTTGATGCGGGCGGAGCACGGATTCAGGAGGGCGTCGATGCGCTTGGCGGCTACGGTGAGGTTTTCCAGCGCAACGTCATGGCTTCGGGCGTGATTCCGCAGATATCGGTGATCATGGGTCCGTGCGCGGGTGGCGATGTGTATTCGCCGGCAATGACAGACTTCATCTTTATGGTGCGCAGCACGAGCTACATGTTTGTCACCGGGCCGGATGTCGTGAAGACGGTAACCAACGAATCCGTGACAGCGGAAGAATTGGGCGGAGCCAAGGTGCATACCTCGAAGTCTTCGGTGGCCGATCGCGCCTATGACAACGACGTTGAAGTTCTGCTGCAGATACGCCGGTTGATGGATTTCCTGCCATCCAACAACAAGGCCGGCGTGCCGGTTCTGCCGACGTGCGATTCAGCTAACCGTCTCGATTATTCACTCGATACGCTGGTCCCCGATAACGCCAATACGCCCTACGACATGCGCGAACTCATCGCGAAAGCTTGCGACGAGGGTGACTTCTTCGAGATCCAGGACGATTTCGCCAAGAACATTGTTATCGGATTTGCGCGCATGGAGGGGCATACGGTCGGTGTTGTTGCCAATCAGCCGATGGTGCTTGCCGGTGTCCTCGATTCCGATGCCTCGCGAAAGGCGGCGCGGTTTGTGCGCTTTTGCGATTGTTTCGAAATTCCGATTGTCACGTTTGTCGATGTGCCGGGCTTCCTGCCGGGCACCGCGCAGGAATACGGCGGGCTTATCAAGCACGGTGCCAAGCTACTGTTTGCCTTTGCCGAAGCGACCGTGCCCAAAGTCACGGTGATTACGCGCAAGGCTTATGGTGGTGCCTACGATGTGATGAGTTCTAAACACATTCGCGGCGACGTGAACTACGCCTGGCCGTCCGCCGAGATCGCTGTGATGGGTGCGAAGGGCGCCGTTGAAATTATCTACCGCTCGGAGCTTGGTGATCCCGAGAAGATCGCAGAGCGCATCAAGGAATACGAAAGGCGTTTTGCCAATCCGTTCGTTGCTGCCGAGAGGGGCTATATCGACGAGGTCATCTTACCGCGCAACACGCGTACGCGGGTTTGCCGGGCGCTCAATATGCTGCGTAACAAGACGCTCGAAAATCCGTGGAAGAAACACGACAACATTCCTCTGTAAGGAGAACCCCCGTAAGGATGCTCCCTGTGCGGAAGGAGCGTTGGGCGGAGGGATGGAGCGTGTCTCGTTGCGGTCGGGCCCCGCTGGCCGATTATCACCCGCTGAACTAGTATCGTGACTGTATTGTTCCACCGGCCCTGGTTCTTGCGGTCGGGCCGCACTGGATATAGGGGCATTCGGATGCGAAACCTGATTGTTGTATTTGTACTTGCGCTCGCGTTTGCCCAGGGCCAACAGGCCAACGCGGACGAACCAAGTCTGACGATTTCCTTTGGTGGCGGTGACAAGGTATATCGTGCGGCTGATCTGCTGGCCCGCGCCGATGCCACCGAAATTCACATCAAGAACGACATCGCCTACAGAGGACCGATGTCGTTTCTGGCCGTGCCGCTGGTCGACCTGCTGGGGAACCTTGACGACACTGAGTTTGACACCTTGCAGACGCGAGCTACCGATGGGTTCGTGTCGCAGATACCGCTAGCGCTTTTCCGCAAGGCGAAGGAAGGGGGCGCAGTACCCTGGGTCGCGATCGATGATCCGAAGAAGCCTTGGCCAGATCTGCCGGGCAAACCCTTTAGCGCTGGTCCATTCTACCTGGTTTGGCAGCATGCCGACCGCTCGAATGTAGGACAGGAGCAGTGGCCCTATGCGCTGGCCGAACTGTCGGGAGTGGAGTCACCGGTGAAACGATGGTCGCAGATGGCTGTCGCGGATTCGGTTGCAGCCGATGCGCCGGAAAGGCGTGGCCTAAATGTTTTTATCAAAAACTGTCTGTCGTGCCATCGCATCAAAGGAGCCGGCAAAGGAGACATGGGCCCGGATCTCGATGAACCCATGAATCCAACGGAATACATGACCTCAGTTGGACTCCGCCGTTTGATCCGGGATCCGGCTTCCGTGCGGACTTGGCCAAACCAGGTAATGCAGGGTTTCGACGAGAGCGTCATTCCTGACAATGAGCTTGACGACCTGATCGCATATCTACGGTACATCGCACACAAATAGATATCGTGGCGTATCAACAATGCTGAAACTTCAAACGTCTCTTTGCGTTATTGCCCATTCGTCGGCGGCAGCCGTGTTTTTTGGCGTATTGACGATGGGACTGGCTTCACATGGTGAAGAAGCTGGTTCGCGACACATCGAAGTAAGTTCGCAGGACATTGTCACCGTGCGACCGGATGCGGCTGAAGGCTCCAAACAGGGCTTGCCGATCTTTCCAGGCATTTCTGAAAAGACGGCCGGTTCAAAGGGCATCTCGATGCTGCGGGTGGTGATCCCCCCGGGAGCTGCCGCCAAGGCTCACATTCATAAAGGCTATGAAACCGCGGTCTATCTTGTGCAAGGCCGGGTCGAGACGAGGTATGGCCCAGGGCTTTCCAAATCGGTCATCAATACGGCTGGGGATTTTATCTTCATTCCCGCCGAAGTGCCGCATCAACCGCGCAACCTGAGTGACAGCGAACCGGCGATTGCCATCGTCGCACGGACCGACCCGAACGAGCAGGAGGGTGTCGTTGCCTATCCGCCCGCGCAATGAGCTCCGATAGGCTCCGTGGTCAGAGTCTTGAAGCCGCTGCCGCGCTATTTAGAACCCGCGCAGGCATAGTGGGTCGCCACCTCGAAGCTTTTGGGCAGCGAGGGCACCGTGCCGGAGACGTAGCTTAAAGCGGCGTCGGCCATTTTATGAGCAATGCCGAACGAGATCTTGAAGCCGCCCGTGGTTACAATCATGCGCGGGGCTTCAGGAAGCGGTCCGATAATGGGCTGACGGCCGATCGCGTTTGGACGAACGCCGGCCCAGCGCTCGATCGTTTCGGCTTGCTGCAATGCCGGGCAGAGATCGGCTGCACGTGCGATTAGGTCGTCAAGCTTGGCGGTCGTGTTGGTGGGATGCGTGAATGTGATTTCCGACGTCGAGCCAACGGCGACGCGGTTATCGGCGTGGGCAATAACGTAGAGCCCGCCATAATAGAGAATAGGCTGGTCGGGATTGATCGGGTGGCGTGGTTTGAGAAGTGCGGCCTGACCTTTGACGCCACGGCCCAGGTTGCGCTGGGCTATCGGCTCTAACAGGCCAAATGAATGGCGGCCGGCCGTGACGATAACGCGTCCGGGTGTGAAAACGGTTCCGTCCGCAAGGGTGACGCGGCTGCCGTCGCCAAGCGACACGGCTTCTGCATTCTCAAGAACATGCGCTTTCGTGTTGGCAAGATTGGTGAGTGCAGCGACGAACCGGCGTGGATTAAGGCGAGCGCTTAGTGTTTCGAATTCGGCCCCAAGCGGTGAATACTTGGATGCGAGCCAGGTTGGATCCGGCGCTGTGTCGAGGATGTCCCAGCCGATGCTGGCGCCGGTTGGAGATGTTTCAGGCCATTGTTGTTTTGCGGCGTCGTGCCAAGCCGGACGTTCGCGGCGCTTTTTTTCTGTTCTCGTTGGGATCAAGCGGCCGCACCTTAGATATCCGCATGTGATGTCGGTTTTCACTTCGAGAGCGGAAATCTCCGTTTCAAGTGACAGTAGTGCGTCGAGTTGAAAGGCCTTTTCTTCGATCCACTGGGTTGGCTGGTGCGGCATCAGCGCGCCTAGAAAGCCGCCGCTTGCGCCTTGCCCAAGGCGTCCCTTTTCGAGGAGAACGGTGATGAGACCGGCCTCAACGGCGCGTGCGGCGCACCACAATCCAACTATACCGCCGCCGACGATCAGTAGATCGGGAGATTTTGGAGGCGGTCCGGGAAAGTCTAGTGCGGCCGACGATGTTGAACTTGCGCTGGACATTATTCGTAGCAGGGTTAGGTGCGTGGGAGATGATGGCCGACCGGGAAAGACACGACCTCAGCTGGGATGCCGGCGACGTTCCTGTCTCCGATCTGTTTGACGATACGTTCTACTCGCGTCAGGACGGCCAGGCTGAGGCCGCCTACGTGTTTCTTGACGGCAATGGCTTGCCGGAGCGTTGGGCGATGCTGCCGCGCTTCTCAATCGCGGAGCTTGGTTTTGGGACCGGGCTTAGTTTCTTGGAGACGTGGCGTATCTGGGTCAAGACCCGGCGTCCGGGGCAGCAGCTCACGTTTACGTCCTTTGAGCGCTTTCCACTGGCGACCGACGATATGGCGCGGGCGCTTGCTCCATGGTCTGATCTCGGTAGCCTGACTACGGAACTGTTAAGCCGATGGTCCAGCAGCTATAGCGAGCCTGAGCGTTGCTGGCAGATGGATTCTTGCACCTCGTTACATGTGGTTATCGGCGAAGCGGAGACTGCTTTGGCGAACTGGGCCGGTGTTGCCGATGCTTGGTATCTTGACGGTTTTTCTCCGGCCAAAAACCCGGACATGTGGAGCGCTCCGTTGATGCAGCAGGTCTTTGATCACACCATGCCTAGCGGACGGTTTGCGACCTACACAGCTGCCGGCTGGGTGCGGCGCAATCTCGAAGCAGCTGGATTTCAAGTTCGCAAGCGGAGGGGACACGCGGGCAAGCGAGAGATGATTGTGGGTAAAAAGCTCGAGTGCGAGCCGCCTTCAAGCTGACCAGCGGGCATCGGCCATCAGAGTGATTGCAAACACTTGGCCGACAAGGTGGCCGGCGAGGTTTGTTGTCGTCAATTCGGCGATATCCCGGTTCTGGCAGCAGACCGTTTGGGAGCCGAGAACTGCGATGATGTGTCCATCCGCCTTGCCGGAGTCGTGGGGTGCGCGTGTTTCGACGGCGTAAAAAATGCCGACACTGCGCGGTCGTTTAGCCCAGTCTTCCAGGGAGAGGGTTTTGGCCCGATAGTCACCAACGCAGCTCATGAAGAAGCCGAGG
>Ga0209013_10000817_pt1 | contig 28574 bp, 17 predicted proteins | sample Cruoilmetagenom2_FD_187291 | JGI IMG/M metagenome (GOLD analysis project Ga0209013, IMG submission 187291) | Oil polluted marine microbial communities from Coal Oil Point, Santa Barbara, California, USA - Sample 2 (SPAdes) (version 2) | ecosystem: Environmental > Aquatic > Marine > Oil seeps ...
AAAGTGGAATTTTTTACGGTAACAGCACCTAAACCTCCATTCAATGATAAATCAACAATCGAATAGTTTAAACCATTATTCAAATTATTTTGCCATGCATCTACTGTGAAGATATAATATAAAACTGTGCTGCCTGGTTGTTGAACGATAATAGATGATTGAGTGGCCGATGAATTACCATCTAATCCATTTCCATTTGCCATCATTACGTGATTCTTATTATAGACAGTAACACCGTCAGTATAAAATAATAAATCACCTTGCTCATTTCCTACGGTAGAGCAACCTTCCAGAGTGCTCATCGCACTATTGGTAAGTGCTACAGATGGATTAACATTAAAATCTAATCCAGCATTTTTACCAAAATACCAAATCCCAGCCTGTCCCTGTCCCAATGTAATTAGGCTAGAAAAAATAAACGACAAGAATAAAATGAATTTTGATTTCACCTGTTTTAATTTAAATTTTAAAACCACATAACATATAGCCTCTTTCGAGGCATCATTCATCTTTTATAATTATTAGTTTAGAACAAATCACATTATTTTTCATGCTCCGGAACCCACATGTTTATTATTACTTAAACACTGATCTACTTCAACTTAAATACAATTTACAAAATACTTCACCAATGCAATCTTAATAGAATAAAAAAACCAGGTAAATATTTCAAAACCCTTGAAGCATCACCTGGCATTTAATATAAGTTAAACTGTAATTAAGTAAAAAAAAATCAACTTAGTCCAAGATAATCGAACAATTTAGATTTTACATTAGCAGTTAAAGGTCTCTTTCCATTAAGAATATAGGACAAGTAAACATCAGTAATTCCAATAATCTTGGCTACCTTTTTTTTCTTGTCATCAAGAATTCTCAATCTCTCCTTGATTCTTACTAAATCATTTTGAATTTCTTGTTTCATAGGTAATGTTTTATAATATGATTGAAATTAAGGTTTCTGTTTCTTAACTTGGGTGAAAGTAAATGTCTTTCCATTTACCTTCACAATTCCAAGTTAATTTTCTGCAAATTTTAACCAATTTACATGGTCTGGTTTTAAAGTGAATAGAGCCAAAATTAGTTAGGACTGTAACTTAGACCTGAACCAATAGCCTTTTTTAATTCGAACAATCTTAATTGCTTTTGCAATAAATCATAGTTCGTATACAAGGTTTTACGACTTTCAAATTTTGAATTCTTCTCTTCCCGATCTACTGTAATAACCACCTTGGTTTCCTTGAAATGATCGTTTATATACTTTAACATTTCTAAATTCGACAAGGCCTTCAATGGTATAATAACTAAATCAATTGATGTCTTATTAAGAATTATTTGAGTTTGTAGCGGATCATCGGCGAAGTATGCCATTGCATTTAAACTCTGAATATATTCTTTCAATTCATCAATTAGAGATCTATTTTCTTTTATAAATAAGATATTCATTGTCTTTCCTGATGAGGGAAGAATTTTAAAATTATCTCCTTCCAATATTAAAACATCCATATGCTATATCATTACAACACAAATGTCTTAATCAATCCTCATGCCCAAAACTATATCTCTCTGATTTTATGCTGCTTATAATGTTAGCAATTATCAAACAATTTGCAATTCATATCCATTAATGGATAGATTTATTATAGGATTTTAAAACATTTTTCGTAATCAATTGTTATTCTAGGAGATGTGAGATTTTATTATTTTTATCCGTTTTCGGATATTTCAAAAATGGAATTGTCTCTATATTTTTGAACTACCTAATTACATTGAGTTTGATGTAATTTCAACAAATATAAAAACGTATATATCCGAATTTGGATGAAAAAAAATCTGGAAAAAATCCAGATTTTTAATTTTCAATTTTATATTTTTTTATCCTTCTGTTCAGAGATTGCCATGTGATATTTAAAAGATCAGCAGCTTTTGATTTGTTGTTATTACAACGTTCTAAAGCCTTCTTTATACAATTTTTCTCAACCAATTCAAGATCAAATATTTCTTCAGAGGAATAATAGGAATTTCGAGGTTTATCTTTAGCATCCTGAAGTTGAAAATGAGATAGATTTAATTTATTCGTATCACAAATAATAACAGCTCGTTCAATCATATTTTTAAGTTCACGAACATTTCCTGGGAAATCATAATTAACCAAATTTCGAATTACGGCTTTATCAATTTCATTAATATTTTTCCCCATTACTCTATTAAAATATTTCACAAAATAATCCAATAATAAGGGAATATCCTCTCTCCTGTTTCTTAATGGCTCAAGGTGAATTGTGAAAGAACTAATTCTATGGTAAAGATCCAATCGAAATCCTTTGGTAATATTTAACTCCTTAAGGTTTTGATTCGTCGCAGCAATTATTCTAGTATCAAAAGGAATTTCTGTTGTAGATCCTACTTTTCTAATTTTCCGATCCTCTAAAACTCGTAAAAATTTAGTTTGAAGACTCAATTGCATATCACCAATTTCATCTAAAAATAATGTTCCATTATTAGCAGCTTCAAACCAACCTGTTTTTGTATTGGCAGCTCCAGTAAAAGCACCCTTAGTATGACCAAAAAATTCACTTTCAAACAGAGATTCAGGAATAGCACTACAGTTTACAGCGTAAAAATAATTTTCTTTACGACTACTAAGATAATGAATAGCCCTAGCAACTAATTCCTTACCAGTACCACTTTCTCCTGTTATTAAAACTGAAGTATTATTCGTTTTTGCAACTTTCCCAATTAAACTAATGAGTTCTTTCATATGGCGACTTTCACCAATTATTTCATAACCCATTGCTTTATAAAACTCCTCTGATATAATAGAGAGGTTTCTTTTAACTTCCTGTAAATTTTTATTTAAATGGACAAACTTTTTCGTTCTTTCGATAGCGTTTTCAACATCCCGAAGCCGAAAAGGTTTTGTAAAGAAATCTGATGCACCTAACCTCATGGAATGAATTACCGAATCCATTTCACTATATCCACTTATCATGATAACTTCTATATCTGAATATTCATTCTTCATTTTTTCCAAAACATCCAAACCACTCATTTGAGGTAAATTTACATCAACAATAGCAATATGAATTTCGCTACTATCCATTATATGAAATGCTTCAGATGGTGATCCAGCTTTATAAATCTGAAAATTAGGATCAGATAAAAAATCGCACAATTCATCCCGGACAAGTTTCTCATCATCAAGAATTAGGATACTTAAATTGCTAACTAATGTCATTTAGTGGTTTTTTAAGATTGTTCTGAAATAATACTACGAATCGGATTTAGTTCACTTTTCTCAGAAGGAAGAATTAACTTCATCTCTGTAAATTCATTTTTCTTACTGCTAACAGCAATTTCACCATTCATTTTCTGAATAATATCTTTACTGACATACAATCCTAATCCCGACCCTATTCCGTTTTGCTTCGTGGTAAAAAAAGGTTCAAATATATAATTCAAGTTCTCTGGATCAATTCCATTTCCATTATCCCTTATTGATATCACCACTTGATCATGAACCTTTTTTGTTGATATCTGTATATTTTCATCAAATTCCTTACCTCCATCTTTTTGCAATCTTTCGCCAATGGATTCAAAGGAATTATTTAGAACATCAATAATTACTTTTTGCAACTTATATTTATTGCCGCAAACATAAAGACTTTCAGGGTTCACCTCTAGATTCACATCAATTCTGCTGTTTTTATATTGTTTTTCAACTATATCTATTGCCTCTATAAGCGTGCTATTAACATCAACTGATCCACAATCTTTTATATTTTGAGAGGAATTAAATATTCCAATTTGAGATAAATATTTTTTGATACGATCAATATCTTGAAAAACCCTGGAACATTTATCTCTAAGATACTCTTCTTCAATATTTTTCATTGATAAGCGCAACAAAATATTATCCATTATCATAGATATCCCGGTTAACGGTTGGTTTATTTCATGAACTATTGAACTCGCCATTTTACCTAAGGATTCTAATTCTGATTTTTTAGTAAGAAGTTGCTTTTGAAATTCATTTATTTCCAACTCCTTCTCGATTTTTTCTTTCAATTTAATATTGCTTTCCTGAAATTGCTTTTCTTTTCGTTTAAGATTAGATATTATCTCTTGAAATTCAGTATAACTATCACTATCTGAAATTTCAGTCAACACACCTCGTATTCCCTTATTTAATTCTTCAGCAAATACATGAGCCGCAAGCACAACTTTTTTATGCATTCCCTCATAAGTTTCAACCGTAAATTGATCAAAAACAAATTCCCCGTTCTGCATTGAATATTGTAAAATTTCAGCTATCCTATCCTTATCGTTAAGTGTGAAAAAATCGACAAAACTAGCACCTAATGATTTGCTTACTTCCTCACATTCAAAAAAACTACATGCGAATTCATTCAGATATTTTAGTCGACAATTTGTATCCAATTCAAAATACACTTTATCATGATAATTTTCCTTATGCAAACTTAAGCTGCTAACAAATGTGGCTTCAATCATCTTGTATTGCGAAATATCACACGTTATTCCATATAAGTTCTTTACATCATTTATCTCATCATATTCACAATAAATCAGCACTTTAAAATATTTTGTCTTACCATCACGGCTTATCATTCGGTGCTGAGCTTCCAACTTTTGATTTTTTTTCGGAATATGAAATAAAATTCGCTCCATCACATCCCTATCCTCAGGATGCGTTTTCATACATATCAATTCTAAATCAAGATTCGATTCACCTTTCTCCAACTCATATAAACGGTAAAATTCATCAGAACCCCTTAAAATTTTAGAATAAGAATCCCACTCCCAACTACCAATCTTTGCAGAGCTTTCTGTTTTTTCCAAAAGCTTTTCCTTTCTGATCATAGATTCTTTAAGTTTCCTTTTTTCAGATACATCCCGACCCACAACTAAATAATGCAATCCATCAAATTCCATATCCTTAAACACAGACCATTCCAACCATTTAAGTTCTAATTCACAATTACTAATAGAAAACTCGAAATTCGAAGCTCTTTTATTCCCATTCATTTCTTCGATTTTACGAAGCAACTCAGAATATAACTCTTCGCTTATTTCAGAAAGTGAATTTTTTGATACACCATCAATTGAGTAATTGAAAAAATTTGAAAATGCTTTATTTGAAAACTCTATTTTCAGATTCTCATCTAATTTAAATATTAATTCTAGCTGACCTTCAAGAATAGTTCTGTAGTTAGAAGCCAGATTGCGGAGTCTTCCCTCTAAAATATTCTTTTCATCTATAGCAATGTTCAGTTTCTCATTTTGAATCTCTTTTACTCTTCTATTTCGGTATAAATCAAGAAAAATATTAACCTTATTTATTAGTATAGTAGAATCAAAAGGCTTCATGATAAAATCAACACAACCACAATTATAACCTCTCTGCTCGCTTTGCTTATCTAAATAAACAGCTGTAAGAAATATAATTGGAGTGAACTTATTCTGTTTGCCTTTTCTGATTTTATCAGCCAGTAAAAAACCATCCATTTGTGGCATCTGAATATCAAGGATGATAAGAGCATATTCCTTTTGCTCTATATTTTGCAATGCCTTTAAAGGTGATTGAATCAGCTCCAAATTCACATCCAATTTCCCCAACAAGGCTCGAAGAAGTTCCAAGTTTTCTTCTCTATCATCTACAATCAGTAATTCCGGAGTAAAATTCAATCCCATAAGCGGTATCTTTAACTTTGATGAAACAGTAAGAGAAAAGCCTAAATTTTAAGGCAATATGTATTTCTTTATTTCTCACTTGTTTAATCAAAATTAAAACTAATGCATGTGAATGTCAATGAATTTATGATAGATGACCGTTAAAACTCCTTAAGGTGATACAAAAACTAGGTTAACTATCCGAAAATGGTTATTTTGAATTATTGAAGTTTTACTAATTAACTAACCATAAATATCATTTATTGTTTTCCTCTGAAAACTAAAACCTTCCGTTTTTAGGCGTTCAGAAACTACTTTTTGTCCAATTAATAGAACATCAGAACCGCGCAAAAATACTAAGTTTAATAAAAATGCGGGAACAGTGAAAAAGCTTGGTTTTTTAAAATGTAATTTCAAACTTCTAGTGAATTCAAAATTTGTAATTATTTCAGGCGCAACCAAATTATAAATGCCTTCTGCCTGGTCATTTAAAATAACATGCTTGTAAGCTCTTAGCAGATCCTCAAGATGTACAAATGGAAATGTCTGCTGCCCATTACCCATTTTCCCTCCTAGTCCCAATTTGAAAAATGGTATTATTTTCTTTAGCATTCCTCCATGCAGACTTAATACAAGTCCCAATCTAAAAATCACGGTTCGAACTCCAATTGCCGAAATTGGTTTAGTCGCAGCTTCCCATTCCTGACAGAGCAGGCTCAGAAAACCATTGGAATAGTTCTCACTAAATTCATCATGCAATCCTGTATCATCATAAATACCAACGGCTGATGTGGAAATAAATAATTTAGGTTTTTTATTCAATAAGGAAATTGCTCTTGCAAGATTTTGTGTAGTAGCAATTCGACTACAACGAAGTTCCTGCATTCTTTTTTTAGTCCATCGAGAAGCTACCGAGGCACCGGCAAGATTAATGATAATTTGACAATTCTTAAGCAATACAGCCATTTCCTTCGGATCTTCATAAAGCAAATTCCTTGGAATTGATACTATTTCAGCTTGTAACATTTTGCTTAAATAGGATTTTAAATGAGAACCCACAAAACCATTGCTACCTGAAATACCAATTTTCATCTTCTCCCTCTTAATGAATAAATCCTGCGAAATCTCCTTCTAAAAAGGTTCTTAATTCCGAAATTGAAATTCGAACTTTTATTTTACCACCCATCACATAAGATATGTTCCCGGTTTCTTCAGAAACGGTTATAATATGAGAGTCTGTTGCCTGACTCATACCAATAGCTGCACGATGTCGTAAACCAAGACTACCCGGAATATTAGTATTATCAGAAACTGGAAGAATACAACGTGCTGCCAGTAAGCGATTATTTGCAAGAATAACGGCACCATCATGTAGAGGTGCGTTCTTGAAAAAAACAGCTTCCAAAAGACTGGTCGAAACCCTCGCTTTTACAATTTGACCAGTTTCAGCATAACTTTGCAAATCAGAATTTTTAGCAATTACGATTAAAGCGCCGGTCTTGGATTTGGACATATGTTCACAGGCACTTAAAATTGCAACAATCTCTTTTTCCCGGATCCCTCTGTCTTCAAATGCAAACCAATTCTCCAGAGTAAATTTTTGATTAATATTATATTTGGAGCCAAGAAGCAATAAAAATTTTCTAATTTCCTGTTGAAATACAATAATTAAAGCGATTACTCCTACTCCAATAAATTGTCCCAAAATACTTGACAACAGCTCCATATTTAAAGCTCGCACCAATAGCCACATCAAGTAAAACAGAAATAGTCCTACAAAGATATTAATAGCTACTGTTCCTCTTATCAGCATATAAACCTGATAAAGTAATAATGCAACTAATAAAATATCAATAATATCGAAGAGCCCCAGAGTGATAAATGCTAGAATCATTTTTTTGTTTAAAATCAGTATGTTAACAAAATTACAATTTTATTGGATATTTCCATCTCCAACAGATGTGATCCTATTATAAAGTTGAACACATTCAACAGCATCCTTCACATCGTGAACACGCAAGAGGTTAGCACCTCGATTTAAAGCCATCATATTTAATGCTGTAGTTCCGTTCAAACTAGTGGTTGGATCTCCTCCCAAAAACTTATATATCATTGATTTTCTGGAAATACCAACAAGTAATGGACATTTCAAGCTAGTAAACTCTTGCAATTTTCCCATAATCTCGTAATTGTGATCAATCGTTTTCCCAAAACCAAAACCTGGATCCACAATAATATCTTGCACACCAAACTCCTTTAACAGTGAAATTCTCTGTTTAAAGAAATTCATCATTTCCTTCATTAAATCATGATAAATGGGTTTATTTTGCATATTCTGAGGAGTACCTTGAATATGCATCATGATATACGGGACCTTCAATTCTCCCACTATTTCATACATTCCTTTATCCATTGTCCCCCCGGAAATATCATTAATAATGCATGCTCCAAATTCATCAACAATCTGTTTTGCTATAATTGAGCGAAAGGTGTCTATTGATAATATTGCATCAGGGAACTCCTTCCTAATGCATTTTACTGCCGGCTGCAATCTATGAAACTCTTCCTCCACGCTAACTTGCTTAGCTCCAGGTCTGGTAGAATAAGCACCCAAATCAATAATCTGAGCACCTTCTGTGATAATTTGTTCAGCCCGATTCAAAACACTCTTTTCATTCTGGTAATTTCCTCCATCAAAAAAAGAATCCGGAGTAAGATTCAAAATCCCCATAACTGCTGAATCCCGAAAATTTATGCTGTGATTTCCACACTTAATAAAGAGATTGTCTCGCTTAAGAGAATTAGTTTTATAATTTTGCATAAAGGTTATTTTTGATCAAACAACGTAGCAAAAGTAAAATAAAATACCATGGCTTCGGCTAATTTTGTACTTTTACGGGGAAAATTTCAGGAATGACTAGATACTATAATTATAGATTGATTTTCACTGTGAATAAAATATTCAAAATTGTGGTTAAAAGTTTCTGTTGCGACAATTGAATTTTAACCTTAGACAAAACATCAATCAAAATCTATCTTTCACGCTAATACGACATTATAATATGAATAAAACAGATCAACAGTACAACTCAATTATTAAAATTTGTACCGAAATCTTCACAAAAAAGATGCATGATTATGGAACTGCATGGAGAATTCTTCGCCCAAGTTCCATTACGGATCAGATTTATATCAAAGCACAAAGAATTAGAAGTATCGAAACAAAAGGTATCAGCAAAATTGAAGATGACATCCGTTCTGAATTCATAGGTATTGTAAATTATGCTATCATGGGGATTGTGCAACTAGAATTAGGCACATCAGAGCAGGAACTTGCCAGTGAAAAAGCACTTGAATTGTACCAAAAATATTTTCAGCAGGCAAAATTACTAATGGAGGCCAAAAACCATGATTACGATGAAGCATGGAGAAGTATGAGAGTAAGCTCTTATACAGATTTAATTCTAATGAAAATCAATAGAACCAAACAAATTGAAGATTTGCAGGGCAAGACTTTAATATCGGAAGGCATTGACGCAAATTATTTTGACATGATCAATTATGCCGTTTTTGGTTTGATAAAAATCGAATTCGAAAACGAATAATAACCTGTAAAATAATGAGAATTATAAGATTAGTCAGTCGAATTCTAGTAGGTCTGGTATTCACCTTTAGTGGATTTGTAAAAGCTGTTGATCCAATGGGATCAACTTATAAATTCTCCGATTATTTTTATGCTTTCGGCATGGATGGATTTGTAAGTGTTGCTTTTCCCCTTGCAATACTCCTATCAAGTCTGGAATTTGTTTTAGGTCTGAGTTTGCTTTTTAATGCAAAAAAACAAATTGCTGCAAACTTAGCCTTGCTATTCATGTTGTTTTTCACCCCTTTAACCCTTCTTCTAGCTATCTCAAATCCTGTAACCGACTGCGGATGTTTTGGTGATGCACTCGTAATTACAAATTGGCAGACTTTTGGAAAAAATGTGGTTATTCTGGCTCTTAGCTTAATAATATTTTTTGGCAGGAAAAAAGAAAATACCACCTATCCACTCTGGATTCAAAACCTATTTATATTGTTCTCCTCATTTACAGTACTGTGGATTTCAATATATTCCTATCGTCATCTGCCTATTATTGACTTCAGACCATATCATATTGGCGCAAATATTGGTGAAAGTATGATGATTCCTGATGGTGCACCTGCAGATCAGTATCGTAGCATATTTAAATACGAAAAAAATGGCAAGGTGAAGAAATTTGATGAAACCAATTACCCTTGGCAAGACAGTACCTGGACTTTTGTAGATGCAACCCAAATAAAAATTAAGGCTGGCTATACACCTCCTATTCATGATTTTTCCATCACCAACGATAAGAAAGGAGACATTACCGATCAAGTTTTGCACAAAAATGGATATACATTTCTGCTTATTGCAAAAGATCTTTCTAAAATCAATAAGGAGGTGCTCTCAAAAATTGATAATCTCTCTTTATTTGCTATGGAAAAAGAGATCCCTTTCCTCGTATTAACAGCCTCAGGAAATGAGGAAATAGAAAACTTTAAAAACAAAAATGATTTATCTATTGATTTTTATAATACCGATGAAATTCAGTTAAAAACAATCATTCGTTCCAATCCTGGATTGGTATTATTAGAAAAAGGCACCATTGTAGATAAATGGCACTACAATGATTTGCCAAGCTCAAAAAATTTAAATGGCGATCTTTTAGCCTATGCTCTAACACAACATCAAAAATTAAATATCAAACTAATTATTATTAGTATTACAACCACTCTGCTTTTACTTATTAGCTTATTTATTTTGCTGATAAAAAAGAGAACCGGAGTGAAAAACAGATTACAATTATGAGAAGAAAAATCGTTGCAGGAAACTGGAAGATGAACAATACCCTGAATGAAGGTATTGCTTTGGCAAAAGAAATTAATGAATTAGTTGAAAAAACCGACATTAAAGATGTTAATGTAATTATCGGTACTCCTTTTATCCACCTAAGCGAAGTAAATAAAGTGGTTGGTGAAAAAGTTGCAGTAGCTGCCCAAAACTGTGCTGATCAAACAAGCGGTGCTTATACCGGTGAAATATCTGCTCCAATGATTCAATCAACAGGAAGCAAATATGTGATTCTTGGTCACTCAGAAAGAAGATCTTACTATGGCGAAACCAACGAAATATTGGTTAATAAAGTAAATCTTGCTTTAGAAAATAATTTACTCCCAATTTTTTGTATTGGGGAAGTTTTAGAGGAACGCCAAGCAGAGAAACATTTTGACGTTATCAAAAGTCAGATTGCAGAAGGATTATTCCATTTATCTGCAGAAGATTTTGGTAAAATTGTTTTGGCTTACGAACCAGTTTGGGCAATCGGTACAGGCGTTACTGCCTCTTCAGCACAAGCTCAGGAAATGCACGCTTTTATTCGTAAAACTTTGGTAGAGAAATATGGTGAAGAAGTTGCCAACAACACCTCAATTCTTTACGGTGGTAGCTGCAAACCATCCAATGCTAAAGAATTATTCGAAAATGCGGATGTTGACGGTGGATTAATTGGTGGTGCATCTCTAAAAGCCGAGGACTTTATGGGAATTATAACTGCTTTTTAATTTAGCGTAAATATATAAACAAAGCCGATACTAGTGTATCGGCTTTTGTTTTCGCTACAATTTCTTTCTTAGGATGATATTATAAATAGCGGTAAAAATATGCCTGAAGCATTCAATTCTGAAAGATTATCCGAAATTTTATTACTCCTTCTAAATGAATTTACAATAACTTACACTTTATAGAAACAAAATAAATGAAGCCATGGATTACATCGAGCTAAAATGCAAAATAAAGCCTTCTTCGGATGAAATCGCAGAAATATTGATTGCCGAACTTAGTGAACTCGAATTCGAAAGTTTCACTCAAAACGATAATATCGTTGATGCATATATTCAAGCTCCATTGTTCGACATGGAACAGGTGCTGCAATTAATAGTTAATCAGCTACCAAATTTCACAATTGAGTATTCGTCTCAAACTATTGAATCTCAAGACTGGAATGCTTTATGGGAATCCAATTTTCAACCTGTTATTATTGCCGATCAGGTAGTTATTCGAGCTTCTTTTCATACCGATACACCCAAAGTGCCATATGATATAGTAATAGATCCTAAAATGTCATTCGGAACAGGACACCACTCAACTACATCGTTAATGGTTCAAAGCATTCTGGAAACAGACTTAAATGCCAAAACTGTTCTGGATATGGGCTGTGGAACCAGTGTGTTGGCAATACTAGCATCTAAACGAAATGCAGCTAAAATTGATGCAATTGACATTGATGAGTGGCCTTATAATAATTCTTTAGAGAACATTAAAAAGAATAATGCAAATAATGTTTCAGTTTACCTAGGTGATGCTAATTTGCTGGAAGGAAAACGCTATGATGTGATTCTAGCAAATATTAACAGGAATATTTTAGTCAACGATATGAAGCACTATGTTGCCTGTTTAAATCAAGGAGGTCAACTAATTATGAGTGGATTTTATACCGAAGACCTACCTATTATTAAAGAAGAGGCTAATAAAAATAACTTAAGCTATATTTCTCACAAAACAGATCTAAATTGGGTTGCTGTAAGATTTGCCAAGAAATAAATCCTAAATATTGCCGGTTGCATTCCCTATTAATAAAAAATGAACCGGCAATAATCTTCCTCTTTATCGATCAAAATGGTTAAATTGCCTTAACTTATTTTTTCGCTACCCGAAATTTTATTACCATGAATCACTTGAAGCATTCCATTCTCCTTTTTTGGGGAATTATTCTTTTTTCGATTTCCATAAATGCACAAACACCAAAATCATTTTCTCATGATTCCTTAAAATTCCAAGAGGAATTTTTACAATTCATGGATCATCCTACCAAGAAGAAAGAAAGCAAGGAATTTGCCAAACAGTTTCCTTCATTTTGGCTTTCACCGATTATCAGCAAAGAAAAAAGACAAAATATCTATACCATTTGCGATCTGCTTCTTGCAAAAAAAGCTAGGTCTTTTCCTGATTTTTATAATTATTTCAGAACACTATTTCTATTTCAGAATCAAGATCAGGCAAACTATGAGAATTGGGAAAAAGGATTTCTGAAGCTAATAGAGAATAAGAAAAATAAACTTAGCAAAACCACCGATTTTCTAATTCAAACCCAAAATCTACTTCGAGACAGTATTCTTAATGAATCCTATTCCAATAAATGGATTCTAAAAAGTGCCGATTTCTCTTATCAATTCAACAAAAAATTACGCATAGTATTTAACACTGCAGATCTATTCTGTATCTCGCAACGCGATACTTCAAGAATATATCAAACCAGCGGTATTTATTACCCTTTCGAAAAAATCTGGGTCGGAAATAAGGGGAAAATAACCTGGGAACGAGCTGGTAAAGATCCTTCTATAGAATATGCAACCTTCAACTCTTATCGTATTAATACCAAACAATCCAGCTATCAGATTGATACCGTTCATTACATCAATAAAAAATTGTTCTCTGAAATGATTTCCGGAAATCTATCCGAAAAAATAAATCCTGTCAGAAATACCCAAAAAGCCATTTATCCAAAATTTGAATCTTTCGATAATGATATTCACATCGACAGCTTATTTAAACATGTGAACTTCAAAGGAGGAATTGCCATTAATGGAGCCAAATTTATTGGAAAAGGAAGTTCTGAAATCCCCGCCGAGATTCAAATTTCGAGAAACGATACACTATTTTTAATTGCAAAATCAGAACATTTTGCATTTCAACCGGAACGGATTGTAGGAAAAAATACAGCAATTAAAATACTGATTGACACCTCCATGATTTATCATCCTGGTTTGTTATTTAAATATTTCCCAAAAAAAGAGGAACTCAACCTAATTCGCGATGGAGAAGGAATTTCCGACAGCCCTTATTTCGATAACTACCACAATATTATCATGGATTTTGGGATGCTAAAATGGAAATTAGGTGAAAACATGATGCACTTTGGAAGCATGAAAGGTGCTACCAAACGGCAAGCCCGATTCGAATCCATGAACTTTTTTAGCATGAAGCGATTTATGCGCATACAAGGCATGGATCAGCAAAACCCCTTGGTATTGCTACGTAAATTTGCCGATTATATGTATGTAGATACCTTCACTGCCAGCGAATATGCCAATTACATAAAAAAACCAGTCAACCAGATTCGCCAGCAGCTAATCTCCCTTTCCTTTCAGGGATTCGTAGACTACAATCGCAATTCCGATGAAGTAAGCTTAAATAAAAGACTTACAGACTATATTCAATCGGGCATGGGGCGTCAAGATTATGATGTGATTCGTTTCACCACACAAACAAAGGATAAAGAATCTGATGCAATCTATTTTATAGGTAGTTCTAATCTGCAAATTAACGGAGTTAGACGCATTGCCGTTAGTGATTCTCAAAATGTGGTGATCTATCCCAAATACAGGAAGATTTTGCTCAAAAAGAATCTGGATTTTCAATTCGATGGTAAAATTACTGCAGGATTGCTTGACATGTATGGTAAGGATTTTAGTTTCTCCTATCAAAAATTTAAGATAGACCTGAACAGTATCGATTCCCTGCAAATTAATTTTGTGGTGGATTCTCTTAGTAATTATGGCAAACGATACACTTCCCAATTAGGTAGTGTACTCGAAAAAATTACCGGTGATCTGTTAATCGACGATCCGAATAACAAATCAGGAATTCAAAAATTCCCGGAATATCCAATCTTTAACAGCACCGACTCCAGCTATGTTTATTACGATGACAAAAGTATAGAGAACGGCGTGTATCGACCAGAAAAATTCTATTTTAAGGTTGATCCTTATACGATCAAAAACATCAACAACTTTGATAAAGATGATATTGAGCTAAGCGGAACCTTTGTATCCGATAGCATATTCCCGGTATTCGATGAGGTTTTAAAAATACAAAAGGACAATTCACTTGGATTTGCACATCTCACTCCAGATAATGGATTTCCAGCCTATGGCAATGGTATTTTCACCGATACCGTTACACTCTCCAATCATGGCTTGCGAGGCAAAGGAACCTTAAACTACCTTAGTTCAGTAACGGTATCGAAAAATTTTATTTTCAGACCGCAAAATATGCGTACCAATGCCCAAAGTTTTGTACTTAAGGAACAGGAAACACTCATGAATAATCCGGAAGTAAACGGAAAACACATCTATGTAGAATGGTTTCCTTATAAGGACGAGATGTATGTTAAGAGTTCAGCATTGCCGCTTGATATGTATCGTAAACTTGCAAGCTTAGCCGGAACACTTAAAATTACTCCGGAAGGAATCACCGGAGAAGGTAATATGGAATTGGTTAATGCAGAACTACAATCGAATTATTTTACCTACAATAAAAAGAATATACTTGCCGATTCTGCCAGCTTTAAATTAAAAAATCCAGATGCCGAAGGCTACACATTCGAAACAGAATCGGTGAATACCAATATCGATTTTATAACCCGCAGTGGTATATTTGAAAGTACTTCTGCCGATAATTTCACTACATTTCCAATGGACAAATATCGTGCTCGCATCCAAAATTTCAAATGGTATATGGATCAGCAGAGTATCGATTTTGGAAATAGTGAGGAAAGCGCACTTACGCAGCTTTGGGATCAAAACCAGATTGAAAACCTAGCGCCACAAGCTTTAAATCAATTTACCTCCATCGATCCCAAACAAGATTCTCTCACCTTTGCAACGCCACTTGGTCATTTTAATGCAGTTGATAAATCCATACAAGCGAAATTTGTGAAACGTATGAATATTGCAGATGCGCAGCTTTTTCCTGATAAAGGTGATTTAAGTATAGAAAAAGGCGGTTTGCTAAAAACATTCCGAAATGCCAAATTAGTTGCAGACACCATACATCATTATCATACCATTACTGATGCAACCCTTAATGTTCATGGAAAAAATTCCTTTTCCGGGTCAGGTAATTACACTTATGTGGATAATGCAAAAGAAGAGCAAAACATCTTTTTCGATGTAATTGATTTAGATTCTCTGAGACAAACCATTGCCCTGGGTGATTTACCCGAAGAAAAATCCTTTAGCCTGAGTCCTGATTTCGATTACAAAGGAAAAATAAGACTCGAAGCCCGGGATTCGGCTTTATATTTCGATGGACAAACCCGAATTCACAATAAGTGCGAGAAAATTGCAGACAATTGGTTGGATTTTACTGCAAAGATAAATCCGATGGATATTTTAATTCCTGTAAAAACTTACGCAACCGACGATGATCTGCTTAAACTTTACAATTCGTTTTTCCTTACTAACGATTCCATACATATCTATTCCTCCTTTCTGTCGCGTAGAATTTTCTATACCGATAATGTGTTGCTCAATGCCGAAGGATTTCTTACCTACAATAAAAATTTGCAAGCATATCAAATTGCTTCGCGTGAGAAATTAAAGGACGAAAATGCTGCTGGTAATATTATCTCCTTTTACCAAAACAATTGCAATATGAAAGGGCAAGGTGCCATCGACTTAGGTGCAGAACTGGGACAAATCAAGCAAATTGCAGCTGGTAATATCGATCACGATTTGTCAAGTAATATCGTAACCCTCGACCTCATCTATGGTATAGATTTCTTTTTCTCTGAACCTTGTACTAAGATCATGTCTAATGCCTTTCAGCAAGCTAATTTGCGTCAGAATAATCTGAATAAAGAGGTTTATGGCAGAAAACTAACAGCTTTAATGGGACAAGAGAAAGCTAAAAAAGCAATAGATGAAATGGATGTGAATGGCATTTTTAAAATGTTACCAAAGGAATTGCAACACAGCATCTATTTTAATAATCTCGACTTTATATGGGATAAGGAAAGTAAGGCTTACCAATCGATTGGTGAAATTGGAATCGGAAACATCAACGATATTCAAATCAACAAATCCGTGAAAGGCAAAGTTGAGTTGGATAAAAAAAGAAGTGGCAACCGACTAACGATCTATTTGGAAATTGATAAATTTACCTGGTTCTTTTTCAAATACTTTCATGGGGTAATGTTTGCGCGTTCATCAAGTGAAGAATTCAATAATATACTACACGAAATGAAAGAAGATAAATGAAAATTTAAGGATCCGCTAAAGAAAAATCCGTATTCCTATATTCTTTCGCCACGATCGGCTAAAACAAAATTCTTAAGACGATTTAATTTATAAAAAAGGAAATAAAATACTGTGCAATAAGCCTTAGCCATTTAGAACCGCAACACTCTCTCTTTGATCATCGCGTATTTCACCCCTTCCATCGGCTTTTGAAGGCATTCATCGCACATTTCATCCCTTCCATCGGCTTTTCGGGGTGTTCATCGGACATTTGACCCCTTCTATTGGCTTTTTGAGTCGATCATCGGGCAAATGACCCCTTCTATCGAGTAAATGATCAATCATCGCGGGACTTTCAGGCTGTTTGTAACAATAAAGAAAGTCCCATAGGTGGCGATACAATTTAAAAACCTAATTGTAATTCAACCGCATCCCTCCGTCTTGTCGGACATCTCCCCGGTAAATGGGAGAACGCCATAAATAAGCCGAATTGCCACTTGCTGAATATTATCGGATTTCCTCATCAACTCGCCTTTACTTTGCAATGGCTGCTTTAAAGGAACGGGTGTCAACAAAAAAAACAACTACAAGAAATAATTCCTGTAGTTGTAAATTATCACTAAAAAACCCCATAGAAAAAAGCCTTTCGCTATATTCTGTGAAGCCTTAAATTTATTCTATAATTTCCTGTACCCTACCAACTTGGCCATCCTCTAATCGTACTTTAATGCCGTGCGGATGACTATAGGAATTAGTCAGCAGATCTTTCACAATACCTTCGGTTAATTTACTACTACGCTGATCGGCTTTTAATACTATTTTCACCCTCAATCCCGGCTTGATATTCTCGCGCTTGTTTCCGTCTTTCATTTTATTATTGATTTATGGTTATTACCCCATTTTCAAAGGTAGTGCTTTTGAAAGATTATCGCATACAAGAAGCAACAATTTGAATTCTATTAGATATTTTCGCAAATTCAAGGGAAAAAATAAGAAAAGTGTAAGTTTGCACCTAATGGAACAATGTAAAACCTCCATGCTTCGAGACGCGAAAATCAACATCGTATTGTAGTAATAATTAGTACCAATTACCACATTCCTTTGTTTACTAAAAATTACAAATGACTAAAAAAATTGAACTACTGGCTCCTGGTGGAGATATAGACGCAATAAAGGCTGCCATTGCTTCCGGCGCAAATGCGATATACTGCGGATTGAATAAATTCAATGCCAGAAACAGAGCTGCTAATATCACACTTGAAGATTTAAATGGAATTTTAAGATTGGCTCATAAAAATGATTGCAAAGTTTTTATAACGCTTAATATTATTATTGCAGAGAGCGAATTCCCCGATCTTATTCGCTTGCTAAATAAACTAGTAAACACAAGTATCGATGGTGTTATTATTCAGGATTTAGGATTATTTTATCTCCTGTCTAACTATTTTAAGCGTCTTAAAATACATGCCTCCACTCAGCTTACTACCCACAACGAAGGTCAGCTTAAATTTTTAAGTAAACTTTCTGCTATGCGTGTTAATTTATCGAGAGAATTAAATATTAATGAGATAAAACATCTTAGCCATATTGCACACCAAAACAATCTCTTAACAGAGGTGTTTGTACATGGATCTTATTGTATTTCTTTCTCTGGAATTTGTTATATGAGCTCCGTTCATGGTGGAAACTCAGGGAATCGTGGCAGATGCAGTCAACCTTGCCGCGAGCAATATATAACTACTCCAAGAGGCATCGATTACCCCCTTAATCTTAAAGATAATTCAGCTTATCTTGATTTACCGGAATTAGCCCACGCAGGTGTTGATTCCTTAAAAATTGAAGGAAGAATAAAAAAGTATCCATACGTATATACTGTGGTAGATACCTATAGGAAACAACTCAACAAACTCTATAGTAATGAGAAGCTAAATAGCGATCGCAGTATTCTTTACAAAGTGTTTAATCGCGATTTTTCGGATGCTTTTTTACAGGGAAATCTTCATAGAGATATGTTTATTGATAATCCACGTAATCATTCGGCTATCTATCTGGCAAAGCAAAAAGGCACTTTATCGGAAAAGAATTTAGAAGCTGCAAAAAAAGAAGTTTACGAGCAAAGTATGGATATTAGCGCACAGGTTAAAAAGATAATAGACCAATACCATGCTGAAAAAGCTCCTTTAGAGATAACCGTTTCGGGGCAAAATGGATCTCCATTAAAGGTATCTGTCGCCACTCCGGAAACCACTTTTGACTTACTTTCGGATAGTGATTTGCTTACTACAAATAAACAAAGCCTGGATTATGAGCGTTTATTAAAAAGGCTAAAAGCAATTAACGATACCGAATATTTCATCAAGAATATGGAGATAGGAGATCTTCAAAGCGATCTTTACCTGCCTTTTAAAGAACTCACTGCCATAAAAAATAAAATTGTATTCCGTCTAAATGATTGTCGAGAGCTACTTCCCTCGGTTAAACTTCCTGCTCTTAAAAAGCAAGATAACAAGCAGACTAAAGCGTCCCTTTCAGTATTGATATCATCGGAAGAAGATTTGAAATTATGCAAACAAAGCACGGTAGCTATTTATTATCAGATTCCGAATGCTTTAAGCTACTATCTGCAAAATTGCATCAGGATTTTCAAAGAAAAAAAACAAATAATTCCCTGGTTTCCATCTATTCTTATTGGCGAGGACTATCAGGCTGCAATAGCATTTCTTAGAGAAATTCAGCCGAAAATTATTGTAAGCGATAATAGCGGAATTGCCTATGAAGCTAATAAAATGGGCATTAACTGGATTGCTGGTCCCCATCTTAATCTCATTAATTCTTATAGTTTACTCTGCTTAAAAGAAATGTTGAATTGCAACGGAGCCTTCCTATCCAACGAAATTAATCAGCATCAGATTAGCAAGATTAAAAAACCAAAGAATTTCGAACTATACTACAGCATTTATCATCCTTTGGTACTAATGACAAGCAGACAATGTTTGTTTCATCAGGTTATTGGTTGCGAAAAAAACAAGATGGATGAACAATGCTTACCAACTTGTAATAACTCGACAAGCATTATAAATAAACAAGACAAGTCCTTTTTTATCGAAAAAACCAAGGGGAACTATCATCACATTTACAATGGTATTTATTACCTCAACACAGCTATTGTGACAGACATTCCCAATCTCTTTTCCGGTTTTTTCATCGATTTAAGGGATATAAAAACCGAAACTACTGTGGAAATAGATAAAGTAGAACTAATTAGTCACTTCGAAAACTATATTAATGGCGATGCTGATTCAGCAAAGCAGATTCATCGGAACATTCATCCATCTACCAATAGTCAATATATAAAGGGCATCTAAATTTTATACTTAAGACTGAAAGCTAAATCGCATAAAATCTAAGCAAAACTACATTTTCGTAATTGCTATTCATATTGCTCTCCAAACAGAATAAAGTATCATGAATAGGAGAATCAAAAAATTGACTAATTTTAGAAAAGATTTACACCTATTAGCAGAAACATCATATGTCAAAATATCAATTCTTTAACCGTGATTTAAGCTGGTTATCTTTTAATAAGCGAGTATTGGAAGTTGCGACCAACTCCAATATTCCACTCTACGAACGCATTAAATTTTTAGCCATCTATTCCTCAAATCTCGATGAATTTTATCGGGTTCGGGTTGGTACCTACAAGCGATTTACAGAATTGACTCCTGAAGACAAAAAGAATCTTCGCGAAAACCCCGACATTATTTTAAAAAACATCAATACCGAAGTAGATAAGCAACAGAACGAATTTGGTCGCATTTTTACTCAGGATATTATACCAGCCTTACAAGAGCAGAATATTGTCCTTTGTCAAAATGCCGATTTGTGTGAAGAACATCACCAATTTGTTAAAGATTTTTTCCTCGACAATCTATTACCGCACGTACAACCTATTCTACTATTAAAAAAGCAGATACAACCTTTTTTGCAAAACAATGCCATCTATTTAGCAGTTAAACTTTTTAAAAAACCCAGTAAAAAAGAAGAAGAAGGAAAGCCTGCAAAAATACGAAGAGCAAAATATGCTATTATAAAAGTACCAAGCCACCGATTTGATCGTTTCGTGGAACTACCCGAAATAAACGGCAAGCATTATATCATGTTTTTGGATGATATCATTAAGCTGCGTATGAAAGTTTTATTTCCGGGCTTTAAGATTGATTCCTGCTACAGTTTTAAGCTTAGTAGAGATGCCGATTTATTGATTGAAGATGAATATTCGGGAGATTTAATCAAGATGATAGAAAATAGTCTCAAGAAAAGAGAAACAGGTTCTCCCTCCCGTTTTTTATATGATGAAAGGATACCCCGTGATTTTCTGAAGTTTTTGAAGGATTCCTTTAATCTTCAAAACATCGATATGGTGAAAGGTGCTCGCTATCACAATTTTCAGGATTTTTTTGGCTTTCCGAACCCATTAAGCCCTGATTTGGAAATGCCCCCTTTTCATGCTCTGAAAGCAGCAGGATTTAGTGAAAATAAATCTGTTTTTAAAACAATAGGAAAAAAAGATCAAATCATCCATTTTCCCTATCAATCGTACGAATATGTAATCCGTTACTTAAACGAGGCAGCTATCGATCCTAAAGTGGAAGAAATTAAGGCTACCCAATACAGAGTTGCTGATAACTCAGCAGTTGTCAATGCCTTAATAAATGCATCGCTCAACGGTAAAAAAGTAACCGTTTTTGTGGAGGTAAAAGCCCGTTTTGACGAGGAAGCCAATCTGAGATCGGCAAGAGAAATGCGCAAGGCCGGAATCAAAATTATTTATAGCATTCCCGGCTTAAAAGTACACGCTAAAATTGCTTTGGTTTTACGCAAAGGCGATAAAAAAGATTACGCATTCCTAAGCACGGGTAACTTTAACGAAAACACGGCTAAAGTGTATGCTGATCATGGTTTATTTACTTCTGACGAAATCATTATTTCAGAATTAAAACAACTATTCGATTATCTGGAGAACCAAACCCCAGGTTATACTTTTAAAAAGCTTTTGATTGGACAATTTAATTTAAAAACAGAACTGGGAAAATTAATCGACCGGGAAATCGAAAATGTACAAAGTGGAAAAACTGGTCATATCATCTTAAAAATGAATGGAATTCAGGAAAAGAATATGATTACGAAACTTTACGAAGCTAGCGAAAAAGGTGTAAAAATTGATTTAATTATTCGTGGAATTTGTTGCCTAAAAGCTAATAAAACCTACGCAAAAAACATTCGGATTATTCGAATTGTGGATCAGTTTTTAGAACATGCCCGTATCTTTTATTTTCACAATAACGGAGAGCAAGTTGTCTATTTATCCTCTGCCGATTGGATGAATAGAAACCTGCACCGAAGAATAGAATGTGCTTTCCCGATTGAGAATGCTAGCATAAAGAAGGAATTAATCGACATTCTAAGTTTCCAGTTAGAGGATAATGTAAGTGCTCGAATTTTAGATAAAAAACTAAATAATTTACCTATTCCTAACTCGGAAAAAAGAAAGCAAGTACAGTCGCAAAATGCAATTTTTGATTATCTGCTAAAAAAGGAGTTGAAGAAAAATAAAAAGAACAAAATCAATACGATCTAAGCAACAAGTCCATTTTAAAACACAATTGTTTAAAGCTATGAAACGAGCATGTAAATTTAATCGATAAAATTACACCCGGTGGAAGGTTTAAATTTACTTGCGGCTTCCATGTAGCCTTAACAAGAAAATTATAACACATGAAAAGACTAATCCTTGTTCGACATGCAAAAACGGAAGTTATCAGATACGATATTACCGATTTTCAAAGAAGTCTGAAAGAACGCGGCAGAAGCGATTCAAAACTAATCGCAAACAAGTTATTTTTAAAAAACGTTCATCCTGATTTACTGATTTCCAGTCCTGCAAATCGTGCAATAGAAACTGCCTTAATTTTTGCTGAAGCCTTAAATTATCCAGTTGAATTAATCGAACAGTTGGATGATTTATATGATGGCTTTACCACGCAGGATTTTCTTGACATCCTATCACAATTGGGAGAAAAACAGGAACGGATTATGGTAATTGGTCACAACCCCAGTATTGAATATCTGGCTTTTAATCTTTGCGATCAATTTTATGGTCATGTGCCAACCGGCACAGCAATAGGAATTGATTTTGACGTTGATGATTGGGATGACATTGAAGCAAGAACCGGAAAATTAGCCTTTTACGAATATCCCCGAAAATATAAAACTGCAAAGTAGATCAATATAAGCGAGAGTCTCACTACCAGAGACTCTCCAACTATTTTAAATATTATTGCTTTCCAAAAATTATCTTCCCTTGATTATCGAGAATTAATTTTCCATTTACCTCCTCGCTGGAAGTACTATCTATAAAGCCCTTTATCAATCCTGTTTTAGATTTTGTGATAAGTGATTTAATTTGCGATTCACTTAATTTTTTTCCCATAAATTCGAATGGGACAATAAACTTGCAGCCATTCTTATAGTTGGAACAACCATAAGCAGAATTTCCTTTAAGGATATTTCCTGTTTTACAAACTGGGCAAGTCCAAATCTCATTTTCTTCCATCTGAAAGACAAGCGAAAAATCCGGATCGAAAGCAAGGATACCATTTTGTTTTTCACCATCTACAAGAAATCCCTTTATCTTTGGTGTTTTTCCCTTTAAAACCAAAGTTTCAATTTGCTTATCGCTAAGTTTCTTTTCTGCAAATTCGAAAGGAATTCTAATCTTGCAGCCATTTTTCCAATTCGTACAACCCCAAGCCGATTTTCCTTTTACAATATCCCCCTCTTTACACTTAGGACAAATCCATTTCTTGTCTGTTTTCTTCTTCATGGCTGAAGACTGCTTATCTTCCTTTTTGTTCTCCTTTGCGTCTTCTACAATTTCAATTTTATTAATATTTTTCCTTGATTTTACATCCCAAACAATACCAGTTACCATATTTTTCAACTCTGCCATAAACTGATTCACCTCATAGTTACCCAGTTCTATCTCTCTCAATTTTTTCTCCCATTGCCCTGTTAATTCAGCCGATTTCAAAAGTTCATTTTGAATAGTATCGATCAGCTGCATACCAGTTACTGTTGCTACTAGTCTCTTCTTCTCCTTTTTAATATATCTTCTTTTAAATAAGGTCTCAATAATATTTGCTCTTGTGGAAGGGCGACCAATTCCATTTTCCTTCATTAACTCACGAAGCTCATCATCATCCACCTGTTTTCCTGCTGTCTCCATTGCACGTAGCAAGCTTGCCTCGGAATAATATTTAGGCGCTTGTGTTTGTTTTTCAGCCAAATCAGGTTGATGTTCTCCAGATTCTCCTTTTACAAATGCCGGTAGAATTACTCCTTCACCTACATTACTATCCTTGGCGTATAACACCCGCCAACCTGGTTCCAGAATTTGCTTTCCGGTAGCCTTAAAATCAATATCCACAACTTTACCCATAACTGTGGTATGACTAACTTTACAATCGGGATAAAAAACAGAAATAAACCTCCGTACTACTAAATCATACACCTGCTTCTCCTCATAACGCAAACCAGAAGGAAGCACACCTGTAGGAATAATAGCATGGTGATCCGTCACTTTTTTATCATCAAACACCTTTTTCGATTTCCTAATTTTTTCCTTTAATAAGGGAGCGGTGAAAGTTTCATAAGGCTTCAGTTTCCTTAATATATCGGGAATTTTTTTATAAATATCATCGGTAAGATAAGTAGTATCAACCCTGGGATAGGTAGTTAATTTTTTCTCATACAAGCTTTGAATGATCCGTAGTGTTTCCTCTGCCGATAAATTTAATTTACGATTACACTCCACCTGAAGAGACGTTAAATCATATAAACGAGGAGGTTGTTCTTTTCCGCTTTTCTTTTCCTGCGAAACAATTTCGAATATTTCGGATTTTATTTTATCTAAAAATGCAATCCCTTCCTCTTTATTATCAAACCTACCCCGAGTAGCTGCAAAAGAGACTTCCCTATAATCTGTTTTTAGTTCCCAATATGTCTGAGGTACAAAGTTATCTATCTCCTTCTGTCTACTCACAATTAATGCTAATGTAGGAGTTTGCACTCTACCAATGGAAAGCACCTGCTTGCCATTCGCATATTTAAGGGTGTACAATCGAGTAGCATTTATTCCTAGTAACCAGTCTCCAATAGCTCGTGAAGAACCGGCAGCATATAATAAATCGTATTCTTTCCCATCATGCAAATTCTGAAATCCTTCCCGGATAGCCTCTTCAGTCAGGGAGGAAATCCATAATCTTTTAATCGGCACATTACATTTAGCTTTGTGCAACACCCAACGCTGTATTACTTCCCCTTCCTGTCCAGCATCACCACAATTAATTACCTCATCGGCGTTGGATATTAATTTCTCTAAAGTTTCAAATTGCTTTTGCACTCCTTTATCCGGGATAACCCGTATTCCAAAGCGTGGTGGTATAATTGGTAAATCATTCAGATGCCAGTATTTCCAATTCAAATTGTATTCGTGAGGTTCTTTCAAAGAACATAAATGCCCAAATGTCCATGATATCTGATAACCATTTCCTTCGTAATATCCATCTCTTTTGGATTTAGCACCCAATATCATTGCAATTTCACGTGCAACACTTGGTTTCTCAGCAATACAAACTTTCATGTGTTTATAATTTTCATGTTAAGAGAACTTAGCGTGTACTAATCATTTTCTTTGTCAGATTCCATAATTAAATGATCATGAACAATTAATCAGCACAAAATGCTCAATAGATAAAATCAAATATTAGGAGAAATAGCATCTTTTCCCTAACAATTTTCAAATTTAAAATAAGTACTTGAATTCAACAGATAAAATATCATCTTCGATTGAATGGCTAAAATTAGCAGTTATCACCATTAATTTAAAGGGCGAAAGCCAAAAACCACCACCAAATCCATGATGCCATTTTTCGGAACTGTCAGAATCAACCCAAACCTTACCAAAATCATTAAAGCCTAAAATTCCCATTTCTCCTGCAAGATAAAAAGATTTAAATCTAGCCAATCGGAATCGGATATCTGTATTTTGATACACCATATCCTTTCCAGCAAATCGTTCCTGACGAAATCCTCTCAAATTGGTTTTTAATCCTAGCTTATTGGCCTGATAAAAGGAAAATCCATTTGTATTATGTGCTGCTCCTAATCGAACTGCTAATATACTTCTTCCTGTTCTACCCAAGCTAGTATAAAGCCTCAGATCTGTTTCCATTTTCTGGAAATTATGATCTTCGGAATTTAAGCCATGAAAAAAACTCCAATTAGACGTCCAAAATATTCCACGTTTGGGGATTATCTTACTATCCCGGGTATCCCACTCATACCGTACATTAATGCCAATATATTTTCGTGTATTAAAATCGGCAAATGAATTTAAGTCATTTAAAGGGTTTGAGAAATCTGTTACAAATCGATCAGGAGTAGCCTTCAATTTTAATTGCTGATAAAATAAGCCAAATGAAATACGATGCGCTTTTCCTAATTTCTTTCTCAACCGAATATTTGACATAAACTTAGCCATTCGAATTCGATAATATTCATCTGCTAGTTCTTCAGAAAATTTAGTGTCATTTCCCAAACCAAAATAATATCCTTGAAAATTTGGAGTGTTGTAATCTATATTAGCCAACAGATCCAAATTTTGGATTACGCCAATCATCTCACCAGAATATTTCAATTCTACCGATGGGTACATAAACGCATAGTTCACTAAAAACTTGTATAATGATCCGTAAGGTTCTTTTCTAAATTTCTGCTTTTTGATATTCACGCCGGCTCCCAATATTAATCCATCGTCACTCACAAAATTTAAATTTGCACCAGGACTCACCACATCATATTTAAAATCTTTTCTATTGTAAACATTTACCCGAGAATTATCGGATAATCTATTTTCAAAGGCTCCTTTCCCTTTCACTTTTGTTTTCCGCTTATCGTAAACCGCAACATTTTGTCGCCTAGTATTCTCGATCAGGATCTTATCTTTACCTTTTCCGCCTATAATTCTTAGCTTTACTCCCTTATTATTTTGGCCTAACAGATTAAATTTATCCTTTCCTTTTAGTCCATATAAGCGTACTTCTTTGGTTTCACCATATTTAAAATTTCTTTCGAATATTTTTTCTTTTGAATGTCCTTTTTTGCTCAAACGATTCTCGCGAATATAAAGATCGCCCTTATCATTCCATTTCGCATTGAATATTTCACGCTCATTTGTTCCAACCACATCCACTTGTTTGGCTAAAAATTCATAAAATTGAATTGACAAAACAGGCAAAAGGTCTCTTCTTGCTTTTAATTTTCTTGTAATTTCTGCTCCCGAAATTTGATAAGCTCCTTTAGGCAAATCATGAACTGCAGCCTCAATTACTTCATCGCTTAACCTGTTTTTCAGATCCTCGGCCATCTCAAGCCAATCAGATTTCGACTTAGACTCTAAAAAACTACGATCAAAATATCGCGAGTTAAATCCTAATCCATTTACATTTTCAACAATAGTATCAAAAGGTTGAAACTTTGGAACAGCCCATTTCCTACGAATCAGCCATGGCAATTCCCCATTACTATAAAAAAATACCTGATCGCGATCCCTCGGTATGGGACGTGCAATGGTTTTACCTTTTTCTTTAAAGGTAGCCCATCGCCACTGATCGTCATGCCGATCCCAATCATTCAAAAATATATCAAACAGTCTTGCCCTTAACACGGCCGTTTCATCAATGGTTAAAACCGTATTCTTAAATCTTTTTGCAATTAATTTATCTGTCCCAAGAATATTTTTTGAATTCCCAAAATTGTCCATATCAAACATATCGCCCTTTGGTCGTTCCTCGAACAGAAATAAATCATTTTTAAATTCATCCCTATATATTCCAAAACGTGGATCATCCGGCACATACACAATTTTGGGATTGGTGTGATACACTCCAGCAGCCTTAGCTAATTTTGGTACTGCAATAGCAGCATAAGGATAAGATTCGGAGATGCCATCCTGAACTAATTTGGCAGCAAAAGTTCCTTGTAATGATGCAGGAATCGCCTTAGCGGTAAATTTCTCCACCGAACGTAAAACATATTGTTTTCCATTTTTGGCTTCTAAACGTAAAGATCTGGTTTGCTGGCCACCACCGCGTTTAAGAATCTTCAATCCTCCCTTTTCGACTCCAATATCAAAAACCGGGACATTGATTGGTGTGGACCAATCTTTTCGATAGTTCGTGCCAAGCATTTTTTGTTTCCATTTGCTATCTGTTTCATATTGCTTGCTTGCAGCTATAGTAACCGTACTATCCCGGAAATTTAATTTCTGATACTTCTTTTCAAGATCTTCATCAGAAACAAACTTTTTGGTGTATAATTTTTTACGGAAAGCTAGATGTGGCGGTTCATTTCCTTTTTCTCCAACAGACCAGAATTCTAGCCAAACTTCGTCATTAGTGTAGAAGTTAAGTCGACTAAAACCAATTTCTCTAATTGCAAAATCCATTTTTTTATCAGATACATAATCGGATTTACTCCCTGAACCGGAGACAATAAAGAAAGAATCATCTTTTTTGGCGAACTGAAGACTATTATCATGTGCTGACACAGTAATGATATTTTCCTGATCCGCTCCAAGCTTTTTGGCAATATATCTCATTTGCTTATAATTAGGATAAGCAAAG